>Ga0214544_1000947_pt1 | contig 57492 bp, 26 predicted proteins | sample CNSS3metaG_FD_160074 | JGI IMG/M metagenome (GOLD analysis project Ga0214544, IMG submission 160074) | Root nodule microbial communities from cowpea collected in UCLA plant growth center, Los Angeles, California, USA - CNSS3 | ecosystem: Host-associated > Plants > Roots > Nodule | place: USA... | reverse complement strand
AACGCGGAAAAGAAATTTATTTTGTCCCTTATGTTGCTGGGTAAGTCATTTTTGTTAACTTATGAATATAATCTATCATTTTAATGCATAACAATGAATTTATTTTCTTCTCAGACGTCATTGGCAATTACTTGTGGTTTCCCTAAAGGAGAACCTTATTGTGTGGTTTTGCTCTTTGCACCGCCTTCCCCCCAACCATCTTAGACAAGTGATAGATTGGTAAGAAACCTCAATCTCAATCTTATGAAAATGACATGTTATATAAAAGTATCCTAACTTATTCCCTTTATCATAGTTCAATTATTGGACATAACATGTTGTTAGGGAGATCAACGACTAAGGCAAAATGTCTTGCATGGTGTTCCCTCCAGGTTTGATATTTCTATCCATATATTTATAATTGTTTGATTTGATTTTCTTCATTAATTGATTTTAATGTTGTTGATATAATGTAGTGTAATAGACAAACCGGCTCATATGAGTGCGGTTACTATATAATGCAATGGATGACAACAATTGTGTGTGTAGGTATTACAACTAATTGGAAAACGGTAATATAATTTTTAATTAAAACAATTACTTTGCAATATTCTAAATTTTGGTATAATAAAGTTGTCTTTCTATATACTAACTTAACTTAATGTCTTATTTTGTAGACATTCAAGAGTCCTTTGCCAATTCCCGCGAAGTCCATAAATTTTGGTAGGATAGCATGTGCAAAATTCATAATTCAAATGTACAACAATATTGATTAGGATATATGTATTTGGATTGTGTATATTTCAATTATCTTTTAAATGTTTTTGGATTGTGGATGTTTGAGAAAATATTTTGTTCTGGTTTGTGCTGCTCTATGAAAAAAATATGCAAGTTTAAATGTGGGAATCACAATAAAACAAAAAATTTATTTAAAAAAAAGCAATAGAATAGGCCTCGGTTGTTACCTAGACTGAAGCAAAAAGGGGGTATATGGCCTCGGTTCTAACCATAACGGAGGCCAAAGAGTCTGCAAAAATTTTAATTAAAAAAATATATTTTTAACCTATGGCTTCGGTCCTAGCTGACCCGAGGCAAAAAAGCGGGGTATATGGCACCGGTTGGTTAACAACCGAGGCATAAAAGGGGGTATATGGCCTCGGGTAACAACCGAGGCCAAAAGGGGGTACCTTTTGGCCTCGACCCAATATGCCTCGGTTCCAGACCCGAGGCAAAATGAGGAAAATAACCGGGGCAAAAAGCCCTTACTGCACTGGTGTTGGTTGCTCCAAGATCAAATTGACGTCTACAATAGTCATAAAATAAATTTTCATTATAATTTTAAAAACAATGCAGATTGTGTTTAATTCCAACAAGTGAAGACGAGTTTCTATTGTTGAAGTATCATGCACTCGGCCCACTTCATAAAAGTACTGCTTTCCACTTTGACTTAATTGAGATTTAAAAGGTAATTCTAAGTCAAGGGTTTGTTTTGGGAAATCTTTTGAACAATATGAAATGAATGGTGAAGGTGTAAAAACAGTTTTAGGGAGAACTAAGACAAAAGTATTAATGACAATTAAGGAAAAGTTGAAAGATGGGATTACTCCCTTGAAGTCTATGCAAGGAGTAGGATGTTGTATCTTTAATTCCCTAAGCATTATTTCTTTTCTTTCTTTTCTCTCAATCTCTTCCTTTTTTCTTTTAAACTCTACATCCTTTTTTTCTTCACATTCTTTTCTCTCTTTTTCCTCCTTCTATTTTCTCAATTGTTCCTCTTTTTCTCTCAGCCTTTCCATCTTTCGCTCTTCTTCTTCTATCAATTCTTGCTTAAATTTCTCTCTTTCTTTTTGCTCTCTTCTCTGAATTCTTATACTTTCTTTTTCTTCCAACTCCCTAATCTCTCTTAAGAGTATTGTGAGTTTCTCCTCCTTCCTTCTTGCTATCTCAATTTTCTTTTTCTCTATCTCATGATCTAAATCGAAGGAAGGTGGAATGAAAGTTTTTCTCATGCATGCTCTCAACTCACTCCTATTTTGAATGGGAGATTTTCTTCCTCTTTCCCCTCTAGACTGCCTATATTCCCACCACTCTCTTGCATGTCCTACAAAACTAGAAATGCACAAAGTAAGAATGTAGTATTTACTATGTCTAAGATGTAATGAGTCACTTGGACAAGCTTAGAAACCAGGCCTTTCCTAGCCAGATTCCATAGTATACTTTCACAAAAACTTCATAATGAAAATTTCAAAACAAAGTTTAAGTGTGTGAAAAACCTATGACCAAAGAAAGGTCATCTAAGTGTTGAAAATTTTTACACCTATATATAACAGAGACGTAAAACATAAATTCAACATGCATATCACAAGCACAAAACCTGGACATGGAAAACATAAAGAACAAGAAAACATAAAAAACAGGAAAACATAAACTAGAAGAATTTTTTTTTAGGTAAAGAATCAAGTGGCACTTGGAACCCCTTGGTCCTCACATTACACAATTAAAACTATAACAAACAACCAAGGAATGGAATTGCATTAATGCATTTTCCCATTCCAAAGCAAATGAAAGGAAAACTAAAAAGAAGATTACAAACAAAATGACGTGATATCCAAACAAAAACAAAATTTAGATCTCATTGTTGTATCAATGTATTTCTCTTTGTCCAACCACATTTAGATCTCTCCCTCTAGTGTTTCTTGCAATTGCAATCTCAGCTCGCGCATCAAAACTCCTCTCGGTAGCCACTCAATTATTTTTCTCACCATAGTTGCACCTTTAAGATAGGTATCACCTACAAGGTTGCCAAATCAGTGAGTGTCCAAAGTAAATTGAAACCAAAAAGATCTCAAATTACCACTTGAGAGTACAAAAATCATAAAACAAGAAAAGGTCAAATGGACAAACTCAATTGAATAAGTAAGAAGGACAAGCAAGAAAAAGGCAAAGCAACAAAGGATAGCACATAAAAGAGAACCTAATGAATGTGTCTAGAATAAGATCAATCAAAACTAAAATCAAGAAGACACAAAACAAGTTGAATCATACATGACAAAATGGTTGTAGCTGGAATAAAAATTAAAATAGTCAAAACTGAATGAAGCTCCCACACAAGCATATTTAGCAAGTGAATAAAGCATCAAGAATGTTTATTGGAGTTGTGAAATGCACTGTCATTTTTTTTTCTTTTTTTTTACTTAACAGGCCATCAAATTTTTCTTTTCCAAATTTTTTTTCTTTCTATTTGTATCTGATCACAAGGCCATACAAATCACTCATTTTTATTTTGAAATTATCTTGCTACAATTCATAACTCAAAGTTCAAGTTCAATTTCATTCAGTTAGCAAGAAGCATGGTCATGTTCAAAGAAAATGACTCAACTAAAAAAAAATTTAGAAGGCAAACAAAGAAACAGATCTTGGCAGTACCATACTCGAACAACAAAATAGTTTCACATAATCAAAACTGAATTGGTGATTCAAATAGATGACACAACTGCACTAAAAAAATTCAACAATGTAATAACACAGAAAGATGCATAAGATTTTGAAGCATTGATGCTGGCCAAATTAGTCATAAACTACAAGAATCAGTTCACAACAGAGTGGTTACTGCACAAAAGAACAATCAAGCTGCAAAACTCACAAATAAGCCCACAGTCAGTGCACACAGATGTCAACCAAACAAAGAAATTTGCCAACACAATCAAGGCAAGAATGAAGTTATAGATATATGATAAGATGCACAGTCTAGACTAATCACAGATCAATAAAATGTGATTAAGTAGACACACAAGTAAAGCAAATGCAGTTTCCAATATCAATAAAGATCACATGATTTTACTTCAAATAGTTGGATATGAATCTAGTTAGAGAACTCAGCAATCAAACACAATAGCCAAGGAAAACCTGAATGACGAATAAGACTATAGAAATGTATTGGTCCAAAATTGATCAACAATACACATCCTTGAACAAACATATCAAACTATTGAATCCAAAGAAAATGACATGGTCGAGCAAAAGCACCAAAAGTTAGTGTTCAATCACGAGATATGACTCAGTCAATGAAAACAAACTACTCAAGAACAAGGCGCTAACATACCCTATGCCTTCACATGACCAAACTTGCATTTCCACACATAGATTCTGATATGAATTTAGATTACACTATGATGGAATGCGCATGAAGTGCTTCAGTCAGCAACAATCCTTGGCCAATCATATACACCTCGATCATTAACATGAAGATACGAAACAATGGAGCACAAATGCATTTGGACAACAAATTGATTTCAAAAATAGAATAAAGCAAACAATAGTAATTTTAGCATAATTAAATAGGAAACAATGGTAATTATGAACTGTAAGAAAATTGCTAATGAGCTAGTAGTAATATGTGAACTCCACAAACATAGGAAACTAGACATAGTCAACACGAATGATTCAGACACATATATCAACACATAAAATTCTATGAAACTATGGACATATAAAAAGACTACACAAAACCTAAGAAAAAATGAGGATTTTACAATATTAAAGCTAGGTAAAAAAATGAAATAAACCTACTAACATGCATTGGAGAGGTAGAGTAGAAACTTAAGACAATGCATCAACAATATTGATTCAAGAAAAAATTAGAACAAGAAAGCGTAAATCAATTTCAACAATAAAAACACCATAGCACTGATTCAAACAAAGAAGTAAAGAAAAACTCCGAAAATCAGAAGAACATAAAGGAATCGAGAACAAGACTGAAACAAACATATGAAGAAAGACAAAACAAAGATAAGTGAAGAAACTTATCTCTGAAGACCTTCACGCTCCAAGCTCGAAACCTGAGCTCTGATTACCACATGATGAAGTCGCTTCGTCACGGGATTCACCGGAAGTACTCCCCAATCAGTGTTCTACTGATTAATCTTCACAAAATATCAGGGAAATGCAGCGGAAGACTCAAAAATTATGATTAGCGTTCGGATCTCTCTTGTTCGAATGGGGAACTCTCGTTTCTCACTAGTTTAGGCAACTCGGCGAGGTTAAAAACCTAATCTAGGGTTTTTGGTTGAGCTAAGATGAAAGGGGGAAAACAAACCACTCTCATTCATCCAAGCTAGGATTACAATCGATGGCTCGTCTTTTATAGTAAGAAGAACAAAATTGTGAAAGATTTGACGGGAGAAAGGAAGGGGAACACCATCTAACAACAAAACCTAATGGCAAAGATGCGAGTTAACCCTAAGTATTAGGGTTGGCACTCGTGATATCACAAATCCTAACAGTTGGCGTTATGAGAAGGAACGCGTGAAGGTGAGGGGAAAAAGAAAGCTTTCTTTTGTGGTAAACCCTAATGGTGCTAAAGGCTGGAATGCATGATTGGACAAAAGCCTAGTAGAGGTGATCACATGTGATGAAAGTGTTGGCTTCCTAGTTCGCAAATGGCCCTCAATCTCACACTTGGTTGGAGACTCTGTTGGACCCGTAATGCTTAGGGGGCTTCTCCCTGCACCCCAAATGAATTCTCATATACCCCCAAATGCTTATTTAATTCATGCTTTGTCCTTCATAGTAAAAAAATTAAAAAGTAATTTTTTTTGTCCCCTGTATTTAATACAGTAGCCCATGCACCCCCCAATTTTGAACTTGTCCCCTTTTGTGCATCACCAACTCCTTTTCTCTCTCACATCCCTCATTTTCATTTTCTCTCTTCTCTTTGTTAGATTAATTGGCATTGCAGTAGTCACACTAGTCGGAGCCTCCTTAATGATTTATATGTTTTATCTGTACAATGCATATTTAAATTTGTAAAATGAGACGCTACTTTGAATATGTTATTTGAAATAGCGGAAATGGACTTCATTAGGACTTTTTTTTTCCAAAAAAATACCATTACGGATGTCGATATCCGGTTCAGGAAATTGAATTACGGATGTCGACATCCGGTGCACATGTTTAATTTTGGTTTTGTACAATTACGGATATCGACATCTGGTTCAGACAATTGCATTGCGGATATCGACATCCAATTCATATTTTTTTGTGTTTTATTACGGATGTGGTTGGTTTATTGGGTTATTACGAATGTCGACATCCAGTTCAGACAAGTGCATTACAGATGTCGACATCCGGTGCACATTTTTTTAGTTGTCATTACGGATGTGGCTAGATAATAGAATTGTTACGAATGTCGATATTTGGTTCAGACAATTGCAATGTGGATGTCGACATCCGGTTCCTTCTTCTTTTTGAGTTTTCATGCACCGAAATTTTCTATTACGGATGTGGAAGAAAGGGTGAGAAGAAGAAAGAGTTGGTTGTTAACGTTCATGATAAAGAAGTGTGAGAAAAAAAGAAAACCTTAATCTCTGGAAAGAAGTCTCTGGTATCTACTATAACTATGAAATGCGCAAAGAAAGTGAAGGAGAAAATCAAGATACGCGTTTGTATTGTATTGGAGTGAGGCCAGGCCTAATCAAAGTGTTTTTTTTTCTTTTCTTTTTCTTTCTTTTTTCTTTTGTCCATGTTTAGTTTTGTAATTATTGAGTTATAAATTCTTAACAAATTGTCCACATGTGTCTAATCATGTTTTGTACAAAAATTAATTTTCGTTTATGGTTAGTTTGAAAAACTCTGGTAGTCAACTAGATAAATATTTTTTAATGTGAATTTAAAGGTTAATTATTATAAAATTAATTTGTAAATTAAAATATGATCTTTGTATTGAATGATAATATATTTTAGTCAAAACCTCTTGTAAATATTATTTGATTCTTTTTGTTCAAGCACTTTTAAAAAGTGTATAGATTTTAAATACTTAATTATAAATTCGTAAAAATAGGGAAAAAATATATTTTATGAAATAGACAGTGCATGAGGATCACAGGGATGGGATGTCTTTATTTCTCAAATTGTTCAATAATGGGAATTGTTTCATTATAAAACGAATGTCCACATCCGTGTGTGTACCATTACGGATGTCCACCATTACGGATTTCAACTTTTGGATGCACACCATTACGGATGTCGACATCCCTAAGAGGATATTGGGTTACGGATATCGACATTCGGTTCACATGTGTTCAAGCAAAACTCAAATGTCCACATCCGATAAGTTTTTCAAAAATTTGGTTTTTTTATTTTTTTAACACACTTATTAAATAATTATAATAATTAATAAATCATTATGTTAAAAACATAATAAAAAAATAGAAAATATATATAAAAAATGTTAATTAAATATTAAACTTTCACAAAATTTAAATGAAAAAACATCTCTTACAAATAAAAAGAAACCGAAAGTGCACATGTTAGTTTTTTAATACTTTTCAAATTTTTTTATAATTGCATAATTTTATATGTCTTACCTTTGTAGGAAATTAATTTAATCGAATGCAGCATGTTGGCATAGGAATAAAATCTCAACCAGTGACCATAACCGGATGTCCACATCCGCAATACAATTGTCTCAAACGGATGTGGACATCGGTAATAGAGCATTTCAAAAAACATATGAAAAGCAGTTGGACAAAAGGAAAGTGGATGTCGACATTCGCAACTCAAAAGCATAAACCAGATGTTGGCATCCGTAACATATCACCTAACATCCGTAATCCCCAACACTCAAAGCTAACGAACCGGATGTCGACATCTGTAACTCATATGTGCAAACCGGATGTCAACATTCAGAACTCATATGTGCAAACCAGATGTCGACATCTGTATTGACCAGTTTCAAAGAAAAATTGAATTTATGGAAGTCCACTTTCGTAGTTTACAAAATATTGGGGGTGAAAGAGGTAGGCTTCTGTAATAAATATAAGAGAAAGAAAATTTACTCGTTAATATTTACTTTTTACTATGAGGGCAAAACAAGAATTAAGAACCTTTTTGGAGGTACAAGAGAAATTATTGGAGGTGCGGGGAGAAGCTCCCCAATTCTTATGGTTGTAGATTGGGCCTAAGCCCAATGACATCAAACATTGAAAATGCATGTGTGCATGACACATTGTTTAGCTGACAAAAAAATCCTTAAATTCAACACGTGCTGGAAAACATTGGCAACAACTTCTAAATTGGGCTTCTTGGCACAATTGACGTGATTTGGGTTGTTGGCAAATGGTCGTATGAAAATGTGGGCTGCATTTAAAAGGGGCCCAATTATTAAGCTGAAAATAAAATATTAAAATAACATGTATTTATTTAAAACAAAGATAAAGTAAATGGGTCAGGCCATTGGCCCAAGCTGAGGAGCCCTTTAGGGATGATATTCATCACTTTGTTATAAGTTATGTCAGTTTTTCAATCAAATGATTTCAATTTCAGTATGTTGATTATAATAGTTTGCTATTTTTTATACTTGTTTTAGTTTCTGTTGCAATGTATCGTGTGCTACTGTCAATGAAACTTTATCCTTTATTTGTGATCTTAAATGCTTGACTTCTGTTTGATGTATCCAAAAGGGGAGAAAAATTGGAAGCATTAAAATTGGATCATTAAAGTTGGAATTTAAGGAAATTGAACTAAAAATTGCTAAACCAAATCTAGGATGAACCCATACTATTGATAGGGGGAACATTTGTATCTGTGTGTGCTTGTTATCTTGTGTGTACTGCTCTTAGAAAAATTTTTCAGGTTCACATGTTCAAGTCAAATTGGAAGGTGATGTTTAGATGGCACTTCATCAATTTAATGGAGTCCAAGTAAATGAAGGTTGATCCAATGGAGTAATGGCGGTTGGCTTCATCAAATCAAGGGGAGAATGTTAGCACAAATAGCCTGGATGATTTGGTGCTTGAAGATTTGATGAAGGTACATGAAGCCATTGCCTTGGAACATGTTGGACCGTGCTTAAATTGATAAAGATGTGAAGATTTGATGTTTCACGTGTTCATCAAGCCTTGTGTGCGTACTTTCTATCTAGTTTAGTCATGAAGAAAACAAGCTTGAAGATTGGAGTTCATTTTGCAGACCTTTTAGCATTATATAGATGTATAGGGTCTTCTTTGTGTCTTTTAATCTGTTGAAATGTTTTTCAACAGGTTGAATGATGTCTTTTAATCTATTGAAAGGCTTTTTAACAGGTTAAAAGGTTTGATGCATTAGTTTTAATTGTTACATACTCCATCAGTAGAACACCTTATCCAAATCTGGATAGATTTTCTCGAAAGCTTGAGGAATGTCTTAATCTTTTGTGACATGAAGTGTTGTTGCAAGGCTTCAAAGTTTTCAACTCTTAGCCATGAGAAACATAACACCTTAGGGATGATGATCTACTTTCGAGTCATCTCAATTAGGATGGTTTTAATCTTATCTTTAATGGCCTTCAAACCATACTTCAATTCTTCCATGATTCCCGACAATAGAAGAGGATGGAGTGGGTGGAGTGGAAATCTCCTCATCAAATGGCACATTTATTTGTCTACGAGGCATTATGTATCTAGGTTTGGCTCTTACTAATAGATATAAATGCAAATGCATGATACAAATACAAGTATTTATAGAATCAACATGTTGAATATTAGAATTAGTCAATTAATTTGCACAAATGTTTTGTATTCAATGCAGGATAAGCAATCAGAGTCAATTAAATGCCCTAAAATGTGTGTATAATCATAAAGCATGATGTTTCTCAGGAGTTTTATGTGTTATCACTCAATTCAGATCACAATAAATGCATGCACCTAAGGAATCATGTAATAAAAGTGGTTTATGGTCAATGCAATCTGAAGAGGCAATTTTAGCTGATGCAATAGTTATTATCTACTACTACCACAATCCACTAAATTCTTGTGGTGGTAAAGAGTTCTCAACTACTGACTTCTTAAAAAAGCATTGATCACGACGAAATGAATGATTGATAGGTAAAAATCGACGTTGACAATCAAACCAACAAGGTTTAGCACCACTATTCAAAGTAAATGATTTAATATCCCACATACAATAGGGACAAGCAAATTTTCCATGAGTACTCCATCCAGACAACATTCCATAAGTTGGAAAATCACTTATTATCCATATTAATGCTACTTTCATAATGAAATTATGTTTTTCCATGCATCAAAAGTATTAATCCCAATATCCTATAAGATCTTTAACTCATCGATTAGAGGTTGGAGATAAGCATCTAAACTTTTACCAAGTGATTTAGGTCCAAGAATCGAAAGAGTAAGAAATATGTATTCCCTTTTCATACACATGCTTGGAGGAAGATTGTAAGGTGTTAAAAAAACCGGCCAACATGAGTATGGGCTACTTGAATTACTAAATGGATTAAAACCATCCGTGTAAAGTCCAAGCATGACATTTCGTGGATCTAAAGCAAACTTAGGATGAGTTGCATTAATTTTTTTCCAAGCCTCTGCATCAGTTGAATGTGTCATCATTGATTCATGTTGGCGTACTCCATCTGCATGTCATCGCATATATTTTTAAGTATTGACAAACATAAAGAGGTTGAAGTCTTGGAATAATGGGGAAATATCTTAACACTGAGTAAGGCACATCCTTGTGTTGTGTTGTTGTCTTGGGTTTAAATCGCGGTTCTTTACACACTAAACAAACATTCTTGTCACTGTTTTCTTTATAATATAGCATACAACGATTAGGACATGCATCTATCTTCTCATATGCTAATCCTAATTCACTCACCATTCTTTTCGATTTGTACAAATTTTCAGGCAATCTTTCTGACTCTAGAAGCATGCTTTTGATTATAGCAATCATTCAATCATAACAACTAACATTCATGTTAAACTCTGACTTCAAGTTTAGGAGTTGTGTTACTACTACAATCTTGTATGCTTCTTACAACCATCCCATAAAGGTTCATCAGCTCTCTTTAATAAGTTAAAAAACTTCTTAGTTGATGGATTTGGATCCTCTTCCACCTCTTGTACTTCTAGATTTGATCTCGCATGAAAAGCATTCATAACCATATCATGATATTGATTTGTACTTCCTTCAACACGGTCTTGGACAATAGACACACCATTTGTCCACCTTTCTTCACCGTGAAGGGTCCAATTTGTGTACCCATCCATAAATCCATGGTGATACAAGTGTTTTTCCACATTAAATGATATATCCCAATAACGATTCCTACATTTTCCACATGGACAAGGAATGCGCCCTATTACATCAGCAAATTTTGGATCTCTTTTAGCTACTTGATTGAAGCCATCAATGCCATTTCTAAATTCCTCAGTTATACTACCAAATTGATCTTTTCTTCGCAACATCCATCCTTTATCAGGTCTCATTGTCCTTGTAGATATTTTAAACAATGGTTAACATTTTGAAAAGAATGGATTGACATTAATTTAAGACATAATTAAAATTAAGAACAAAAATTAGTTAAAATAAAGTAAATATAAGTAAACATTAATTGAAGTAAGATGTTATATCTGCCATGTGATTACAGCAGTTAATGGAAGCCTTCCTGGGCAAACGATTAATGTTGAAGAGGGTGACACTCTTGTGGTCCATGCAATTAACGATTCACCCTACAATATTACCATTCATTGGTAAATTTTTCCACCTCAACAAAATAAATCCTCTTACACACATTTACATGGAATAGACTTTACCAATATCATGACCTATTTTTTCAATTAAATGTATAACGATTAAAAATAAAACTATTTTACAATATATAAATAAATATAAATATCACTTCAATATACTTAAAAAATCATTTTTTTAATTATTAATATTTAAGTGAAATTTATTGTTTGTTGAGAATTCACTTCTAAACGTAGATAATATAAATGTATTTCTTAAAATTTAATTGAGTTTAAATTATTATTTAAACTTATTAAGTTCAAGCTCATCCTTTACCACAACTAAATTGTTGGTACCTTGCATTTCATGGGACACCATTTTTTTAACTCATTGTGTTTATTATTTACATGCAAATAACTACTCAGTTGTACTATGGCATTTTAGATATATTCGGTTTGAAACCTTGCACTTCACTTTTTCTTCAATATATTTTATCCTATCTTAAGTAAAACATTAAGTTTCACAAAAATTGTACCTTTAATGAACAAAAAATGAATTAAAGTTTTCGGTTGGAGTTTATTTTTTTTATCATTAGTGAACATAAAGTCAAGGTTTACCATACCTTCTAAATTGAGAAAAATTATCACATCACCCTATTAATTTAATGAAAATAGATTTTTCTTTCCACGGGCCTGTGGTGACATATTTTCAATCATTTGAAAAACTAAATCCAAAGCTAAAAGACTTAGGTTTCTTCTAAATCTAACTCTTCTAGTTTCTACTTGCTATTTTTCTACGTAGAAATGTGACTAATATTAAGTTTCTACTTAACATTAAAATAATCGAGTCTCATTATTTTTAAACCATTATCACTTCTAAAATACCATTTTATAGGGTTTTACAGATAGATCCATTGATTCTCAAATGGTCGTGACCTTGGGTTGACAACTTCTATCAAGACACTTAGTTCTTTGATGTTTAGCTTTTCTTTATTAAACTCATTTCCCAAGCCTATAAGATGGTTGACAATGTGTGTGAATCTCTTTTGCACTTCAGCTATTGATTCTCCTTGTTCCATCTTGAACAACTCATATTCTTGAATCAAGACATGCTTCCTTGCTCTCTTCACGTCATTTATACCTTCATGAGTAACTTCAAGAACATCCAACATGTCTTTTACACTTTTGCATTGAGATACTCTAAATAACTCATCCATGTTCAATGAAGAGGTAAGGATATTCTTGGTTGTACCATCATATAGGGCACACCTTCCCTCTTCTATCCCTAGATTCCATGGCTTGTCAACCTGGTTATTTTCAACAACATGTTTAGGAGCGTAAGGTCCATTCACAATTGCATCCCAAATACATTGTTCAATTGATTCAATGAAAATTTTCATTCTAATTATCCAAAATTGATAGTTAATACCACAAAACATATGTGGCTTATGTATAGAAAAACCTTTCAAAATAGTTACTAAGAGGTTCGTGAAATTACATCCATTAATTGAGGCACCACCATGAGCTCTCACTAAGAAGATCATGGAATTACATCCTTAAATGAGGCACCACCATGAACTCTCACTAAGAGGGTCATGGAATTACGTCCTTACATGAGGCACCACCATGAACTCTCACCAAGAGGTTCATGGAATTACGTCCTAAACCATGAGGCACCACCATGAGATCTCATCAAGAGATTCATGGAATTACGTCCTAAACCATACCATAATCATGTCTCACCAACCAAACATAGGATTATCATGCATACCAATCTCATGCCAATATACAACCACCCATCCAATCATGTTTCATACGCATAATCATACCAAACTCATCAATTCCAGTCCATAAATCATATAATACATGCATATTCACACCCTTCATACTTTAAATAGGGTAATCCAATCAATCATGTGACCAACCACCAAACATAGACAAGAAACTGCACTGGGATACGTCCCTACCCAGTTCTCGCTCAGGCGAGAGAAATCCCTCACTCAAGCCACTAGCCCTGACCTGGGCGAGACTACAAACAGAGGGCATGTCGAGGTCTCACTCAAGCTAGCCCAGCTCGCTCAGGCGAGACTCCTCTCCTTCAGGCGAGTGGCCTTCGCCTAGGCGAGCCCTCGAAACAGATAGAGGGTGAGCTGCCACTGTTCTCGCTCAGGCAAGAGCTCCTCGCTCAAGCGATAGCTTTCGTTTTGACCAACCAACCCGCTCGACTAGGCGAGTCCAGCAGAACTCATCTGCTCTCACGCATGTTGCCATGACCAGAATCACACAGAGCATTTTCCATACCATCAACATCACCACACAAGCATTCAAGAATACCCAATATTCTAATAGCAGATAAAATAGTATAGAAACACCAAACAACTTGAAAATAGTAGAACCCTAACTTCCCTTACCTCAACAAAAGCTACTGCGAAGGAGGCTTAGAATCTAGCGAAAAGGCTCCACAACTCCAAGAGTACCATAAACTGGAAATGAAAGGAACACCAACACGAGGTTAAGGTTCTGGAAAGAACCCATTTTCGAACCAGAACAAAAGACAGGAAAGAGAAAGGTAAAAGTTGGAGCTCAACTTACTTGGAGGGAAACACACTACCGGCTTGGAGGAAAGGAGGAGCTCACTAAAACCCTAGCAGAGCTCTTTGCCTCAGCAGTGGAAGGAGAAAGGGTTCTTGTTTTTTGAGAATGGGACAGAGTGAGGGGGGTTAGAACTAGGTAAGGGTTTTTGGGCACCTTATGGCCTGGCCTTAGACCCAATAGTTAACACTAGGTCCTTAGACATTTAGGACACGAAAAAGTGGGTCTTACTTAAAGAAAACTTTGTTAACCAACTAAAATTAACTTAACTTTTATTAAAGAGTTTAAAACACTTCTAAAAGAAGTTTAAATAAAAATTGAACGTCATTTAAATTGCGATAAATCAGATTAAAAGAGTAAAAGTAATGGACTCTTGCATTTATTTATTACTCATGGACAAGCTCACGGTTGTTTCATTCAACATCTTACAAAAATATATCAGAATTATTTTCAAACTATCAAATAACCTTATTGAACGTCTAATTAAAGATTTATCATAAAAGAAAATCAAAATCATTTTATAAGCTCTATTCCATTCTTCCAACTTTAATTTTTTTTTTTCATAATTTTTATATGACTTTTTCTAATTTTCGGTTGAAGGTGTTTGACTAACAGGATGATTGTGGTGTTGAGAATGAAAAAAAAAATGTTTAATTGATTAATTTGAAAAGTTTTATTTTACTTTTTCTCTAATTCTATTTAGCTCTGTTTTTATATAACCCCAAACTTGATACATAATGATTACTTTGTTTTATTTTAGTACGATATACAAATTATTTTTTAATTATATGTGAAAGCCAATAAAATTAAGTAGTTGGTACAACTAATTTTTCACATGCTGTATTTAAAAAACACAAAAAAATTGTAAAGGCCGGCACAGGTTTTATTTGTCCTGTTCCACTTTTTTTTCTTTCTGAATCACATACGTGTTGTCTTTTTGTGGGATTGGGCATTGGAAGGGTACTCAACTATATACTTATTTGTAATTGATGACAAACTCCATATAAATGTCTCCAACTTGAAGCCAAAATTGGTTGAAGTGTTATTTATTGAGAATTGTTCTAAAACTTATGTTTAACCAACCTTTCTCAAAGTGCTTTAAAATTAAATCATTGCTGGCCATTTCAGTGACCCAGACTCAAAACTAAACAATTAGGGGAGATTGCGTTTACAAATTTAGGATAGTTTCATGCTTAACAAAAATATATGATGATCGTTACCTTTATTATATTGTAACTCCTATGCATCAACAGAGTAAGATAATATATATATATATATATATATATATATATATATATATATATATATATATATGTGTGTGTGTGTGTGTGTTTTTTTTATAGGAAAAACACATGAAATTATAAAATATTGATGTAATAACATATAATTTTTTTAATGATAATGATAATTATATTAATTTTAATTTTTTAATAAATTAAAGATATATCACTATTATCATTATTGGTATGATTATATTGATATAGTCACTATTGTACATATCTGGCTTAACAAATATGTTAAGTGATGTGATCCAATAAGTTCAATCAGCTTTACTAACCTAAAGTGGCTGGAAGATATTTTGAGATATATTTACACCAGTAAATATTCATATATTAATAGTATATGTGACCAAACCTTGATAGTTTGATTATGTCATAATATTCTTTAATATCCTATATTTACAGAATATTTAGTATACAGATAAGATATTATATTATTGTTATTATTCCACTAATTATTATATATACGATAAGTTGTTATATATGTTGATATTATTTTATATTCTCTTGATTTTATCACTTTTTACAACAAACCTCATAAGGTCCAGAAACCCTATAAATACACATGGTATCTCACCACCCAAAAATGCACTCTCTATTATACTCACTCTCTTTTATTCAAAAGATTCAAACTCTCACTATTTTGCGGGTGAATATTCTCCTTAAAAGCATAATTGTTAAAAGAATTTGTAAAAATTTAATTGTTAATTGATTTTTTTAGTAGTAGCTGCTATTTTGAAATATTATGTATAACACTGTCACATGTTTCTCTTATTTTTTTTTTCTTTTTTTTTAATTATAATTGTAGTTTCTACTCCTAACATTCAAGTATTTTTTTACTACTCACATTGTTTTTTTTCTTATATAAATTGACATATATTATTAAGTTATAATTTAATACAAATATTTAAAAGAAGCGGACAATGTAGTCCCACTTTCCCTTTTCTCATTTTCTTTCGTCCTCTTTCTCTTTTTCTCCAAAATTTCCCACCTTCTACTTTCTAAGATTTTTTCTCCGTAGCTCAAACTTTTTTTTATAAGTTGATCATCATAATAATTGAGAACTGCAAAATATTTTTGTCCGATCAGATTTTTAACCAGAGAAACTTTCTATTTACTCCAAATATTTTTTTTCTCTCTTTTTCCTTATGGTTTTTTCATTCATCTTGGTCGGTCATTTGAGGAAAGTGGTCATTTCTAGTTGTTTTATAATATATTAAAATTTTGTTATATTTGAATACTTTGATTTAGATATTTGTGTTTTAAAATAAAAGGGACAGAAAATAATTGGGCCTTACACACGGGACAAGTTTATTTGTCATCTCTAATTGGTATTGCAATGTTTGTATCTAAATACACAGTCTATAATATGAAAGGAGGTTGAAAAAAAGAAAATATTATTTACACTTTATATGTCGTTTTCCATAGCAAGAGTAACTTTGTTAGATTGAAAAATAAAAGTTTAATTGTTGTATGTCAATTTTGCAGTAAACTAACTGATTATTTTTTGTGTTTTATTCGATTTAAATGTTCCTGTTCTGTTACAAAACATAAAAAATCACTTGGTCATATAGAGTTTAAAAGTACTTTCTACAAAATTTTAGAATTTAAAATAGTTTAATAAGACCAATTCACACTCCCCTTGTTGGCCTTATTTTCTTTAAATTAGCACATTAAGCTATCAAAACACACAAATAATAGAAAGAGATAGAAACATAATGTGTACAGTCTTCCAATATAAAATTTTATCCAAAATAATACTTCAAAATGTAAGGAAAGATCTTTTGACTAGTACAAAATATTTTCCCTACATCTGACTACAATTATGTAGGTCGCCAAATACCTTTTGGCGGAATTAGTGCTACTCCCTATCAATCCCTAGACATCCTCTACTCATGTGAATAAACACAGTCATAACAGAAGGATAACAACCCCAAACAGACACAAGTACAAGGATAAGTTAGAATAATTAGAGATCACACTAATAGTTCTTTATTATGGCCATAATAAAAGATCATATATATAATTAAAATCACAAACCAAAATATTACAATCATAAAGGCATTCATGGCTCTTTCATACCCATCATACATCATACACGACCTTTAGTGGACTTAGTGTTATGATTAGAATATGATACCCTTCACCTATTATTCTCATCCTTCCCCTTCAAAGGTCCTCGCCATCCCATGGTCACATCTCATACCAAGAAGTATAACAGGGTAAATCACCCATCTGTAGTTTTGACTCTCAATGCCAAATTTACTTATGAGGACCTCCTTTAACTCTCGCTTTAAGTATCTTCCTCTATATGAGTCCAATACTAAGTAGAGTTAGGATAGTCTCACTACAAACTCTGAGTTCAAAATACTAAGTAAAGTTAGGATAGTCTCACTACAAACTCTGAGTTCAATACACTCTACACATTAACCAAACATAGTAGCACTTCCCCATAGAAATTACTACCTTCTCATTCCACCATATGCAAACTTATCAAATCACAACAATTTCTTTCATAGCAAAGCATGATTAGATTCCTTTAAAACCCTAATCACTCTGAAATCATAGTAGTTTCTCAAGATAATCCATATACCAAAACATATATTTCATACCACATCTGACAAATTCACTTAGTGAGTTCACTTACTCGCTCAGCGAGTTACCTCTAGCAGGGCAGTCATTTTGAGAATAAAAGGCTTGCCCAACGATTCAAGCACTAGAACAAAATGCATAATAATTTTCCTACCAACTCTCTAACTCTCTACGATCATCCTCCTCTAACTCTCTACCAAACTCGAGTTTGGTTTCGCTTAGCGAGAGTTTGCTCACCCAACAAGCAAGCCTCCCTTGACTCTCTACCAAACCCAATTTTGACACTCGGGCCATGGGAGATGGGCTCACTCAATGAGTCTACATAACATAGTCTCAAAATTTTGCATCAAAATAGTACTCTTCCAACAACTTAGTGTTGGAGGTAACTCTATCTGCACACAAGAACATAAGATCAATGATTTGAACATACCACCTAGATCACCAACATGCAAATAATCATTTTGAGTATAATTGAGTCACGTGCAACCCAATAATACTTAAATGCAACATATGAACATAGATTTGACTCTAGAATGTTTGGTGGGTCACCAATTTATTGGGTCCACACTGATTTAAATAAGAAAAATAAAAGGAGGTATTTTTCTTATGGGCTCCCGGCCCATTATGCAATTTAAATATGCAGCCCTTGCATCAGGTTTGAAGAGAGAGAAAAATAGAGTGACACAAAGAGAAAGAAGTTATGATTTTCTCTGGTGAGAAGCCATTAGAGAGAGTGAAGAAGAAGAAAAGAGCAACTAGTTTATCCTGTGCAAGTCTGTGTATAGAAGTTACCTTAGAGAAAAGGTTTTATTCCTTTTCTCATATATTGGGGTTTACTCTATTGTTTATCTAAAATATTCATTGGGGTTTGTTATTCATCAACTTGTTGGTGAAGAGAATAATGCTCTGTTGATCCTTGGAATCTCCAAGAGAACTTGTGGTGTACCTATTAATTTTTATTTGTGGAAGTTTTTACTAGACAATATTCCGTGGTTTTTTCCTCCATATTGAGGTTTTCCCCCGTTAAAAGTTTTGGTATTTGTTAGTTCCCCCCTTCTCTATTTTATGCATTTTATTATTTTGCATATTATTTATTTAGGAAAGATTTGATTTGGGTTTTGCTTCCACGCTTGGTGATCTGTTTTTCTTTGAGATCTTCCCAACATAGAAAAGGGTAGAAAAAGAATTTACTTTATTTATAATTATGATAGGACAGAGTTGCAAGATTCTTTGTTATAAATTCAAAAGTGGTCTCTGATTAAAGAACAAATAAAGAACGAGTTAAATTTCTTAAAAATAAACAAAGAAAGATTAAGATGTTTTATTTTATAGAGATGGTAAGATTTTATAAAATGAACTCGATAATATATAAATTTATTTATAACTTAGTTTTTTATTAAATATCCATTTTCTAGATTTCACACTTTTTAAAATAAATTGTTTTGAATAAATTTTTAATTGAAGACAAAAAAATGAAATTAACTTTTTTTATATTTTAATAATAATTTTTCTCAAGTAATACTTTTACATTTAGCTTTTATATAGCTTTATTTTAATTTATAGAGAAATTAAGTTCATTGTTTTATTTCTTTAACATAAATCTTTATAAAAACTCACGTAGGAAACTTAAAGTAATTAATATTAACTTGTGAAGAAGACTATTTTAGTTATTATTGATATTTTCCGTAGTGAAGTTTTCAAAGAAACCCTCCATGACAAATTCACCGCATACTTCAATTTTTATCTTAAATAACTTGTTCTTTAACTTCTTTTTTCATTCATTGGTAACCATTAATAAATTAATAAAGAGGTTATTTTTTGTAACTGTTTTGCGATTCTTTATAATATACATATTTTGTTACTCATTTTATTTTATTAATATAATTTATTTCATTATTTTATTTTTAAATTTTATAACTATTTTTTCTTTAATTAATTATTCATTATAAAAATAAAATTTATTTATTTTTTAACTAATATATTTTTAAAAATTTTAAAGTATTAATTCATATTTTTTATTATTATAATAAAAAAGAGGATACAGATATGTTCCACTAGTATTAATTAACGACTTTCATGAGCTCGAGGAACTTGCGTACACACGTAGAATAGTGACATATGTTGCCACATCAAAACCAACAGCATAGAGATAATGAATCACAACTCATGCGCACATTAGTAGAAGGAACGGAAAAAGAGAAGATAACAGTGAATAAAACCCCTCAGTTAACCAAAATTGATAGGTACAAAAACTAAAGAGGTGATATTTATTTTCAAATGTTGGTTTTTTATCCTTTAATATATGATGTTTTTAATTTTCTAGATTTGCAATATGAGATGTGAAGCTTTGTCTCAATCAAAATTAGATATAATGACTGATAATGTTTAATATTCTGGCAACTGTTGGGAAGGGACACAAGTGCTTGTTTTGTTTTGCTAATTTTGAGAAGACCCAAATAAAGTAATGCTTTGAATCTTGACACTGGTTGGAAGAAAAGTTGCATGGTGACAAAAATGTAAATTAGAATTGAAAGTTTTCCTTTGTTTTAAATTTATATGATTGTGTAAAGATTCTTTTTAATTGGAGTTCTTTTATGATGATAAATATAAGATGTAAAGTGCAACGTCAAAAAAGAAAACATCTACTATATTATAAATTTAAAAGAGACTATATGCAAAACACATGATATTTCAAAAATACAACTTCAAATATTATATATATATATATATATATATATATAAATTAAAATTTCAAATAAAATTTCTATTATTCTTAAGATATTATTTCTATCCCTTAACTATATGGGCTAATGTATGTATATTTGTCATCACAAAATAAAAGTAAACTATTGAAATCAATTTCTAATATAAGAAAACGTATATAAAAGGAATTAATTTTATAAGTAATTATAAATAATCTATTTTATTAAACATTAACTCTATATATATATATATATATAGATATTCAACTAATACACTTTTGGAAGACTCTTATCAAGTATGCCTTACCAGAAAATAAGATTTTATTTAATTCAAAATTTATATTTACAAGCAAAGTTAGGAGTAATGCATTATCCTCAATAGAAGACTTAAGGGATTCATGGTTCCGTTATGGTTCTACGTTAAGTGCCAATGTCCCGATTTCAAGTTCGATGATAGAATCGTCATCAATCACCATATATCTGAGGTATTGTGCGCTTTGGAGTGTGTGCTCTGTCACGATTTTATCCTTAAAAGACGCCTCATAGGGTAAAAGGAGGAAGGGTATTTAAATTGCCTAGGCCTCGATTTCTAAGCAATATGGAACTATTGGATGTGGTAGGAAGAGTTACATATCTATATATGTTACAATCTACAAGAACTCCTCCCATTAACTTTTCACCACTTGATATCTTAGTCTATGTGACTTAGACCATCAATGAAGCAAGAAGTCTATGATAAAACATAGGTAGAGCTGTCAAAACGGGTAACCTGGCCCGACCCGGCTCGACCTACCATGGGTTGATCACTTAGTGAGCCAACCCAACCCGACTTAATTATTAGTGAGCCAAAAAAGTTTCAACCTGACTCGGCCCACCGTGGGTTGGTTGGGTTAAACAGGTTGGCTCACGAGCTCAATTAATTAAAAAAATACAATTTTTTTATTTATTTTTTAAGTCAACTAGATTATAATTCTAATTAAAATCTAAATAAACTTTAATACAATCCAAATACAAACCAAAATAAAAAAAATACAAATCATCTATGTGTTGGCTAAAAAAACAACCTAACATGATCCAAATACAAAGTCCAACTTAACAAAAAATACTTGTGTGACCCTTTATTTGCAGGTTGGTGGGCCAATCCGGCTCATCACGGGTTCAACCCGGGTAAGCCGGGTCAAAAATTAACTCGTATTGGAATTTGTAAAAAAATTTCAACCCAACCCGACCTGAACCTATGGTGTGCTGGGTTGACTCGCGGATTCCAACTCATTTTGACAGCTCTAAACATAGGTGTCATACACCGAAATCAAACAAAAGTTAACTTATGATTCCATATTAGTGACCCTAAATTCTTAAAATTTATCACTCTGAATAAACATTATCATGTAATATAACTCATTTAAGAAAAACTACAAATCAAACAAATATACAAATCAATCCATTAAAGGGACTAGGAGGGAAGGAAAGGAAGCGATTGTTTTTTTTTTAGCTTTATCAAAAATATTTCCATTTGAGCGAAATTGTGGCATAATTAGGGATATAATTAAATGTTATTTTCTTTACTTGAAAGAAACTAGGGTCTAGAAGTAAGCTTGGATTTTTGTTCATTTTTTGCTTGAGCGATCTCATGTAGCAAAACCAATTTCGTTTACAAAGGTTTTGTTTAAAACCATTTTAAAATACACCTTTTAAACAATTGAAAATAATCAGTACAAATCATAATTAGGTGAAGCATCATCCTTCACTCATTTTAATGCAATCTTGGTCATTCAAACTCAATATATGCGTATATATTTGCTTATATCAAACTCATAAACCATATGAATGGTTATAGGAACTAACTCTACTCATTTAAACAAAACTTTATATCTCAATGTGCATGAAATAGCCACTAAATAAACTTTTCAACAAGAGTACCCAATTCAAAACATTATAGAGAAAATCAATTAGTAAACAAAAGTCAACACTTAATTTCAAACATTCAAATAATTAAAAGAAAATATAATCCATACACAAAACAAAAATCTAGTAAGTAAGTCACCTTCACATTTAAATAATTTATTCCAAGGTTCTATGATAAACATCAGTGGCTTCCCTTGCCTACAATTCCTTTGAAGAAATTTTCAATCAAGCTATAAACGTATTCAAAATCTAATAACCTAGAACAAGGCATTCAAACATAATAAAATTTTAGTACGAGCTTAATCAAGTGGGAAGGATCATTATTCTCAACTCACTTTATCAAGATTGATAACAAATTCATTATAATAAAAAGAAGATAACAAAGAATTTTTATAGTAAACAAGAATTTACGCCGATTGAAAATCTTATTTGTTAAAAATAATCCATGATTCCTCAACTATTTCAAAAACGACATATAGCGTATGAAAAAGATGAATTTAGAAAGAAATTAAAGGGAGATAAAAGAATTTGTGAAAAAAGAGAGAAAAAGTGAAAATGAAAAACATTATATAACACTTTAATACATAATATTATTTTTCTTTTAAACATTCATATTTTACTAATAATTAGATAAAATATTAATGACTATCGGCCTTATAAACTCTTACATGATAAGAAAAGTATATATATATATATATATATATATATATATATATATATATATATATATAATTTTTAAATAAGTTAAATTAATAAGAGTAAAAGAAATAAATTATGAATATTACATTGGATTTTCTAAATAGACTAACATTTGAACCATGATAAGATTTTTAAACTAAAATAATCAAAAGTATAAATTCAAAATAAAAGAAATTTTAGTTAATTAAGTACTAAATAAAAGACGTAATAACTTCCTACCACTTAATTAAACAATTACATATAACCAAAAGAAGAAAACACATAATTACAGGTAAAAGACATGTTCCATAAATCATGCGTTCATTTTTCGGAGGGTATCGTAGGAATAATGTTCAAAACCAAAGAAAACATGATATATGTACCGAAATCTCTTGTTGGGCTTCCTATAGTCATCAACTTTTCCCAGTTCTGTGTGCTCCACCGAACTCTGCAAGACAGAAGAAATGGAAGCAGTGTGGACAAGGATTCTGATGCTGATTCTGATACTTGTTCTGATATTGGCATGGAGGGTACTGAATTGGTTATGGTTCACACCGAAGAGGCTTGAAAGGCTTCTCAGAGAACAAGGCCTTCAAGGCAATCCATATACTCTTCTCGTTGGAGACACCAATGAATTTATGAAGATGAGAAAGGAAGCCTACTCCAAACCCATGAATCTCTTCTCACACGACATAGTGCCACGAGTGTTTTCCTTTTTCCATCACAGTATCAACACACATGGTATGCTTGTTGTTCCTTCTTCTGTTGTCTTTTTGTAGCTGTTGCTTTGTCTTTCTTCCTTCAGGCTTTCTTTGTTTTGTCCATGTAAAATGAGTGCAAGATGCAAGGTTAATGGTGTGTTTGGTACAGAGAACAAATAATATTGTTGATCTGGAAAAAGTTAAAAGAGTTTCATTGAAGAGAAATAAAGATAGAAGTGAGTTTAGATGAAAAGTAATACAGTAAAGTTCATTATTTTAATTTTTTTTTCCGATTCAATTCCATCTTTGCCTTCTAATTCTTCTCTCATAAAGGATAATTTCGACACTTTTCTCGTACGTAAAAGTAATTAACTGTGACTTCTCAGTACACTGATTGAGGCCCCATTAGCTTATAAAATTCCGAAAGCTACAAAGTACCTAAAAGGATTTAATTGATAAGATAGTATTTCAAAGTTTATTCCATTTAGACTTTGGATCAATACCTATGACTCCACCTAGTTGTAGTTGAAAGTTGAAGACACACTTACATCTCTACAGAGAAATCTCTGGGGGACATTGCAGACTGATACCAAACTTTTTTCTGTACATACATTATGTCTATTTTTGAAAAATTGTTCATTATATGATGAATGCGTTTACCGAATCTTTCACAATAATAAACTATTTTTTATACTGTGCATAATGCAATCCACGTCAGTCACATCCTATAAGTAATATAATGATCATAATTTGGACATGCCTGTCATTTTAAACGACTTGAAACTAGGTTTATATTAGATCATCTAGAATTTAACATTACATGATATAATGAATGAAGAAGAATACTGGTGAACTTTCAAGGCTTACAAATTTAAACTAAAGCAGATTAATGCTCTGTTCCTTTTTGCATAAGCCTAAGGTGTAGGTAGACATGGTCTAAATATGCTTGAAAAACTTGAAACCATAATGCCCCAAAGGTATTTGTCCTCGGTCTTTTCTCTGCTTGGTCTTTTCTTCTTGATGGGAAAGAAAGTATCAGAACATATATGACAGAAGTTTTGAATGAAACTGGGATTTACACGAAGGAAAAAATAGAAATATAGAAAAAAGAGAGATTAAAATTCAGCTAGGGGACTTGGTTTATGTGAAAGCTGACCTTAAAGATTGGGATCTTAGTGTAAGGGTCAATTAAAAGCTTAGTTCTAAGTTCTAAGGTTCTTATGCTGTCTATGGTTCTAAGGAGTGATCTCTATTTCTGTATTATTCCATTTTGAATATCAGTCTGGTATCTGTCATGTTTGCTGTCCCACTTGCATTGTGTTATTCTGTTTGTTTAGTTTAATCTTGAATGTTTTATTGTTCCTTGTCATATTTAATCGAAGAAAATTCGTATTGTTTGTTGATGGTATGTAGGCAAAAATTGTTTTATTTGGTTCGGACCAGCACCAAGGGTGACCCTCACTGATCCTGAGCTAATCAAAGATGTATTTAACAAGCCGCATGACTTCGGAAAGATTAAAATGAATCCACAACTCAGGTTAGTAGCTCCTGGTCTTGTAAGCCACGAGGGAGAAAAGTGGAGCAAGCACAGAAAGATAATCAATCCTGCTTTCAATTTAGAGAAGTTGAAGGTGAGTTTCTTTTTATTAGATATAAATCTTATAAGTTCACTAATTTTCCTTTCCAAAGAAAACATCGTTATTTGTTTGCATGTGTCTGTTTTTTTGTTTGTATCTGTTGGTGTACAAGTATCATGATGTGAACTTGGAATATTTTGACATGGAAATTTTAACACCTAGCTGTTTCTGCATTACACCTCAGAATATGTTACCACTATTCATCAAATCTTGTGATGATCTGATTAGCAAATGGGAGGAAAGGTTATCTTTGGATGGATCAAGTGAAATGGACGTATGGCCTTTCCTTCAGGCTTTGGCTAGTGACGCAATTTCTCGAACAGCATTTGGAAGTAGTTATGAAGAAGGACGAAGAATATTTCAACTTCTAAAAGAGCAAGGTGAACTTACCATGCAACTTATGTTGAAAGTTTACATCCCTGGATGGAGGTAAGACTAATATGTATATTTGACTACATTATAGAATTAAGTGACCAAGTTTTTTGGATGATCTTTATTTCGCTAAACCAAACTTGTCATTCTTTGGTAAAGGACATTGTGATGAGAAAACAAGAATTGTGATTAACAATCAATGAAACTTGTTGTTTACAACAACCATCGTGACATGATTATGTGATATATGTCTATTTCAACTTGTAAAATCAAACTATGTTTAGAATTGAAAAACCATCATAGAAATCTATTTGATATCAAAAAGAGAATTTCCTTCAAATCATGATTAATAGAGGATTGGTTATGTTCCCTTGTAGGTTTGTACCCACTGCTACCCATAGAAGGATGAAGGCAATTGACAAGGAAATAAAAGCTTCACTTATGGATATTATTAACAACAGAGAGAAAGCACTAAAGGCGGGTGAAGCCACTAAAAATGACTTGTTAGATATACTGCTGGAGTCAAATCACAAGGAAATTCAAGAACAGGGAAACAATAAGAATGTTGGAATGAATATTGAAGATGTTATTGGGGAATGCAAATTATTTTACTTTGCAGGGCAGGAGACCACTTCATCTTTGCTTGTTTGGACAATGATATTATTGAGTATGTACCCTAATTGGCAAACACGTGCAAGGGAGGAAGTCTTACAAGTTTTTGGCAATCAAAAACCAGATTTTGATGGACTGAATCACCTTAAGACTGTAAGTTCATATTTTCATTTCATATTGAATAACATGCTCTAACCTGTTACTAAGAATATTTTTGAAACAGGTTACCATGATTTTGAATGAGGTTTTCAGGCTATACCCACCGGTAGTTGCTCTTGCTCGAAAAGCTTGTAGAGATTTGAAACTTGGAAACCTTTCATTAGCTGCTGGAGTTCAAGTTTCCTTGCCAATGATTTTGGTCCACCATGATTGTGAGCTCTGGGGTGATGATGCTAACGAGTTCAAACCTGAGAGATTTGCTGAAGGAGTTCTAAAGGCCACAAAGGGCAGAGCTTCACTAATTCCCTTTGGATGGGGTCCTAGGATATGCATCGGACAAAACTTCTCCTTGTTTGAAGCAAAGATTGCTTTGTCAATGATTTTACAACGTTTCTCATTTGAACTCTCTCCGACCTATACCCATGCTCCAACTACTGTGCTTACTCTTCAACCACAATATGGTGCTCAACTCATTCTACGTAAAGTGGAAATATAAATAATAATGATTTGGTACTGTTTGGTTCAAATTTTACTCTTGAAAATCTCAATGTAATAGCATTTCAAGAAGATTAAAGGAGACCAACACTTTCATGACTATTACTAGTTTATTTTCTGTAGTATTAATGTGAGAAACCTTTCTTGTATTTAATAATATAAGGGTATTGTTACAAAAAGTCTATCCATTTATCATGTCTTTTACTTAACTTACTTTGTCATTGGACAAATATTTAATTAATTCATGATCGATATATATATATATATATATATATATATATATATATATATATATATAATATATTTCTTAGCCACTAAGTAATGCTCCCATGCTTTTGAGGGCTTTTAATAAGAATATAAAGTTATGTGATAGGTGCAATAGTTCAAGATGGATCATGAAGTTTTTCACAAACCTAAACAATGGGATGAATGCCATGAAATAACACAACACCTATTTATTCCTATCTCAGATGTATCTATCACACTATATGATGAAGGATCGTCTTGAATTGAACGAAAATGGGTATGAACCCTAGAACGAATGGGGAAAAAGGAGGACGTCGATTTGGGGGTTTTTGCGGAACGGAATGAAATCACGCCACTTGGAGGAGGTTCTAAGATAAGTGAGGAAGATCTGCCACTTTGAATCGGAGATTCAAAGATAAGGATCGGTGGTTCTGAGGAGAACCTCGAGACTTGAGAGAAAATTCAAATCTGAATACAAATGTGTCTCACAAGGGCTTATATACTATGGGCCGAAACACAAAAGGCCCAACATAACTAAAGGTCCGAAAACGACCAAACAAATACATTACAAAAAAAATATAAAAGAGTTCCTATTCTACGATCTGAAGCTAATTTGAGATCTCTTTGAAGATCCTGGGCATGATTCCATCATCTGTTTTCTAATCCCTTGACGGTCCCGAACCACGCCTCCATCACTATAGTTGAGAAAAGTCATCTAGTTCAGAAAAGTTTGGAAGTGCTAGAATGAGAGCGTGAGTCAATTTATTTATTGACTCTTTAATATCTTTTTCTTGTTTTTTCACCCCATATGAAAGACACATCATTCTTGATAAGTTCATGAATAGGATCAACAAGAGTAGAGATATCCTTCACAAATCTTCTATAAAAGCTACAACTTAAATAGTCATTTGACCTTAGTTTTGGTTAAGTTTTTTCAATTTGATCCTAGTTTAGGATTTTGGTTCAATTTGGTCTTAAATTTTGAAAATATCGTTTAATTAAGTCATTTTACTTAACACCGTTAAATCGATAACAGAACAATATACACATTGGATTGTTCCTCTAACATGATCACTATACATTGATGTAGTCGTTTTGATGTGTATACAACAGAGGTTGAACTTGAAAAGGAATAGGGTTTTCATTTGTCTACATGTGGAGCAATTAGGGGTTTCTTGTACTTGAAGAATCTGGTTGCCACCCTCCTTTCGCTAAAAAGGTATGTCTTGTAGGGCATCGTCTTCCTCTTGCAATAATTGAGGACAATGAAGTTGCGATTCATGCCATGGTGGTGGTTATAAGGTTTTAGGCATACCAACCATTTGCGATTGCGGAGAGCTTGCAATTGTGCGAACAACAAGAACTGTAAAGAAACATTGATGCGATGTATGTTGAGTATTTTTATAGATTTGTTGGAGTATTGTATTGAGGTTTTTATGGTTGACTTTTGCGTGTATGGTTCATCTTTTGATTATTTCTTGGCTAATCTTGTGAGAGTTTCGGAGAAATGTAAGGAAACTAACCTTGTTTTGAATTTTGAAAAATGTCATTTTATGGTGGAACATGGTATAGTTTTAGGCCACACTATTTCTCGGAATGGAATATTAGTTGAGCCTGCTAAGATTGATATTATTTCACAATTACCTTACCTCTCTTTTGTTTGAGAGGTTCGATCTTTCTTTGACATGCATGGTTTTACAAGAGGTTTATCCAGGAATGATAGTTAATCCTCTCTCCAATTTGCTTCAAAAGGACATACCGTTTGAGTTTGGAGAGAATTAATGTAGAAATGCTTTTGATAGCTTGAAAAGGGCACTAACCATTACCATCTAACAAGACATTACCATTTGCAGTGGGAGTAGTGCTTGCACATAGAGATGGGAATTTGCCACATGGAATATATTGTGCTTTCAAGACATTAAACACAACTCAGGATAAGATAGTCAAAGAGTTACTTGTTATTGTTCTAGGAGTAACTTGTTATTGTTAGTTATTTGGTTGTTTTTTATAGTCCTCCCTTATTTTCCAAATCTAAGATAGTCAGGCTGAAAAGTGAGGCAAAGTATTATGTGCAGAATGAACCATTATTATGGCGCATTGGTAGCGACCAAGTCATAAGGAGGTGTGTTCCAGACATTGAGATACCTTATGTGCTTGAGTTTTGTCATTCATTACCTTTTAGTGAACACTACAACACATAAATGAAGGGAAGGAAGGTATTGGATTATGGTTTTTATTGTCCTACCAAATTTAAGGATGTGCAAAGGGTGTATGAAATTTGTGAGTAATGTCAAAGAGCAGCCAAATCCATTACAAGAAGACATGAGATGCCCCAACAACTCATGTTATATTGTAAGGTATTTGATGTTTGGGGTATTGAATTTATCGGTCCTTTTCCTCCTTCTTTTGGGTTTTCGTATATTTTACTTGTTATAGACTATGTCTCCAAGTAGGTAAAGGTCGTAGCTGCAAGGGCTAATGGTGCTCAAGTTGTCATGAGTTTTGTCAAGTCTAACATTTTCTATAGGTTTAGGATACCACCAACCATCATTAGTCACTAAGGGACAATAACACAAAAAAGGCTTTTTACGCTATGGTAGGTCAGACGTAATATCAGGCGACGTAAAATTATCCAAACATAACACATCTAATATAAACCAAATTTTATGCGGTAAAACACAAAAGAAAAATGCAAAAACCAAGCTTTTGGTATGGAGAAACACCACTGTGGTTTGCGTTGTAATTGTAGTTGGGTGAAAACACCTTCATCGTTGCTCCTCTTGTTCATCGCTGTAGAGTGTGAGTTTTGGTTGAAAACCTTTCGCGCAACGTTGTGATGAGTTGAGCGCTATTTCTAGGGCTTTAGAAAACTTAATATTTACGTCTGACTAGATAAATTTACGTCTGTTGCCCTCTAGTCAGACGTAAATTTATGTTTGTTTCCCTCTAGTTTGACGTAAATTTATGTCTGTTGCCCTCTGATTTGACGTAAATTTACGTCTGTTTCTTTCTGGTCAAACGTAATTATTGATATTTACGTTTGTTACAAAGGCAACAAACGTAAATATAAAGCAGTTAATTATAAGTATGCCACCGGTCATTTTTTATGTCTATTTCCTATGGGTCAGACGTAAATAAGAAGATGTGATAAGTCAATTTTGTGTTAGTAGGATCCACTTTTGTAATAAGCTATTGGAAAGTAGTATATTGAAAAATATGGAATAACACATCACATTGGTACACTATATCACCCCTAGACTAATGGGCAAGCCAAGATCTCAAATAGGGAGATGAAGAAGATCCTGAAGAAGATGGTAAAGCCTAGAAAGAAGGATTGAGCCACACAATTGGATAATACACTTTAGGCACATAGAAGGACTTATAAAGCACTTATAGATACTTAACCTTTTAGAGCATTTTTTTGTCAAGCTTGCCATCTACCTGTGGACATTGAGCATCAAGCCTATTAGGCCGTGAAAGCAAGTAACTTAAACTAGGAAGCAACGGGGAAAGTGTGGAAACTTATTGATGAATGCATATTTATGCCCTCATTTAGCCTTTAACATTGGATTCTTAACTTTTTTTTTTGTGCTTAAATATTGTTTGAATTGGAACTTTTTATAATTGGATTTATTGAGTAGGAGATACAAAAACATGTTAAAAATAACTTTTTAGTTGCATAAATATTCTTTGGATATTTTGAGGTGTGTTAGTGCAACTACAACTAAGTTGAGCTTATGGAGGTGTCGAAATAAATTGATTAAAACTTCATGACACCTTAAAGATAAATAAAAAATAAAAAATTATCAAATTCATAAAAATCCAAGCCAAGCATTGCATGAAGAAGGCAATAAAAGCATGAAAAAGTTTGGCTAAGCCAATAACATTATAAAGCCCAACGTGATCCCACACATTTGTTCATAAAACAATTCACCCAAAAGAATCATTATATAGTAGTATTTCACCAATTTATATCATAAATCACTCAGCAAAATGAAGAAAATATATCCAAAATATCAATCATGTCGCAATTCAACAAAACTCCAAAAGTCTCAAAAATCCTATGTGCTGCCTGGCGGCCCATAACCACTATCAAACGGTTTCTGGAAAAATCCCATAAGTGGTCATTACACCCATGTGTCCCCTGGCGACCCAAGAACACCGCTAGCCAGTTTCTGGGCAGAAACCTAGAAATGCGAAGAAAGTAAGAAACTCGAGTGGAAAAGGATGCACAAACTTCAATATAGTCATGAAAATACATAATTCGTAAAGTAAACGCGTAGGTGTAGCTTCCTTGCTTGGAATTCTTGTTTCAAAAGAGCTTTTAAAATTTCTTCTTGGTATAAACTTGCTCTAACCATAGCACTATCACAAGAAACCCTTTCCTAGCCTTCAAAGCTCTCTTTTTGCCCCATTTCAGTGCTATAAAATTTCAGTCTTCAACAACTCCACTAGTATCCTTTGTCGTTACACTAAAACACTTCCTTAATTACTTTTTCAACCCTAAAAACTAATAATTACACAAATAAAATGAGAATTAAAACAAAAGATTAATGGCCATCAAATGCCATTAACATGGTGGTTTCTCAACCCTTTTAACTTCTCTCTATGACAACTAGGGTTTTCTGTGTATCTCCCAACATGGCCAAAATAATCCAAATGTAAAAAGGACTATTTTCACACTAGCCAAGGTTTGAAATCACATCCACACAGTTATCAAGTGTATGCACAAACCAACAAGCCATTACATTTTTCATGGCTTTTCATGCACACATAGATTTATAATTTCATACCACACCACCATGAATGTATCTAAAATGAAATAAATAATTAAACATCAAACTAATGACATACACAGGACTCCAATCCAAGTCCTCTCAACATAACCAAGTACTCTTAACCACTTGAGCTAACATTATTCCTTGTTATAACTCTTCGTATTAAACCTTGATATAAGAGATAGAGTTGAACTTCTACCTTACCAAGATTTAAATGATATAGTGCAAATGTGCATTAAGGTAGAACAAAAAAATTTGATAAAATCTTTTTCAAAGAGAAATCAAACTCAAACTAACTCTTATGTTAAGAAGGATTTCAAGAAAGAAGAAAAAAAGGATGAGCCACCTAGGAATCCAAGTAAAGGTAAAGACAAAGAGGGTAGCGCATCATCACACACTCGCACAAGTGAAATCGAATGTTTCAAATGTCTTGGTAGTGGTCACATAGTATCTCAATGCCCCACAAAAAAGACCATGATTCTTAGGGGTGTTGATAGATATAACTGCTTGATGAAAGTGAAAGTGAGAGTGGAAGTGAGGAATTCAATAAGTCTAATGTAGAAGATGCCCACCCTTGTGAGGGGGACCTTTTGATGGTTAGAAGGATCCTCAACAATCAACCTAGTGCACAGGCACTAACACAACGAGAGAACATATTTCACATAAAATGTAAAATTTTGGAAAACTCTTATTCTCTAATTGTGGACAATGGATCGTGTTGTAACTGTTACAACACTAGGTTGGTGGACAAGCTGTCTTTGACTATCTTACCTCATCAAAAACATTACAAACTTCATTGACTCAATGAAGACGGGGATTTGGCAGTCAATCACCGAGTGGAGGTCAAGCTTTCTATAGGGAAGTATGAAGATAGTGTGCTATGTGATGTAGTACCTATGGAAGCATGTCATATCTTATTAGGTGGACCTTGGCAATTTGACAAGAAAACCATGCACAATGGTCTCACGAACGAGATTACCTTTAATCACATTGTAAGACTCGACAAAAAATTAGAATATTGAGAAACCACGGGTAAAATGGATGGCTTGATCAAGATTGTTAATTTTGATTATTTAATTATTTTATAAATTTATTAAATATGGAATAACTATTATTTGAGTGATTTAAGTATTGTATTTATTTAATTAAATGAGTGATTAAAGTTGTTATTTGTCTAATTTAAGGAAGCATGGTTTGTGGAGTATAAGTGTTTTAATACTTATAATGCATGTTATATCATGTGATGGCATGTAGCCTAGTGGTGGAAGATTGTGTATAATGTGTGTAGGTGCGGGGTTCGAACCTGGTTGGCTGAATTTATAAGTTGAAAGTTAGGTTTTTATAAAGGCTATGGGGGAAGAGAAACAAGAACAGAGGACAAGGGTGCGAACTATATTCCAGCGGTTGTGGTAGAGAAGAGAAACATTTTAGAGAAATGTATTAGGTAGGGGAAGCCAACCTTGCTTTCTTCTCTAGAGAAGAGAAACATTTTAGAGAAACGTATTAGGTAGGGGAAGCCAACCTTGCTTTCTTCTCTTGATGTTTGAAACTTTGAATAGCATATACATGTGTTATGGAAGGGGTGTGCAGTTTCGTTTATGCTAAACATAACCATGATTGATGTGGAATGCATAATTTTTCCGGTTTCCCTGAATTTTCCCTGTGGTTCTATAGTTTGGTGCATAAACCATAATCATGTGAGTGTTGTTGCGTTTCTGTTATATTTTCGTGGCTTTCGTTCAATGGAAGCACATTGTGGTTCCGTCCAAAGAGGTTCTGGCTCAGTGGTTTGGTGAGAGTTGGTTCAGACGCGAATGGCAGCTGACTTGTGTTGAGGGTGCAGTATGCTATTGGTTGCATGCAGTGTCTATGGACGTCGGTTCATGTGCAGGGTTGGAGTGCAGAACACACGTCTCTGCATGTTTCTTTTAGGATTTTGTTTGCGTTTTGGTGCTGTTGGGGCTTGCACTTTTCCATTCTTCTTTGCTTCCATAGCGTCAGACTTTTGGTGTAGGTTGGGTTCATTTGTGGGCTGGCATGGTTTTCTTCTTCTTCTTTTCATCTACACTGTAGCATCTAATTTCATGAGATTAATCATTCTCTTTCTTCTCTTTTGTTTAGTTTTTTTTACGTGTATGTGGGTGCAGAGGCATTATCTTTTCTCTTTCTTCTTTTTAATTTTTGATATCATGCGTATGGTTGGGTGCAGCGTGTTCCAATTGTTATAATAATAAAGACAATGATATTTTGACTACTAAATTTTGACAACTTTCTCTTACAACATAAGGTGTCATCTTCTAAGTGGTTTTTGAATATTGAGAATGAGAAAAAGAAAAAATGGAAAACCACTTAGAAAATGACACCTAAGATTGTAAGAGAAAGTTGTCAAAATTTAGTAGTCAAAACATCATTTTCCTAATAACAATTCACTTGATTTACTATTGAAAGTGTGGGTTGCGTGGGTTATCACTCACCTAGTCTTTAGTGGACTACATGAGTTTTAATGAATGTAGGAGAGGTATTAAGCGTTGGTTGGAAGATTTATTAATTTTGTTATAGTTTCGTTTTATTAATTTAGAAGGTGCAATGTAGTTTCACAAATGTTTTTGCCGCTTAGGGTTGATTGTCTAAAGAAATTAAAGATTTATTAATTATAATAATATAAAGATCATGTTTAACAAAGTTAAAGGTTTTCACATTTTTTATAGTTAGAATAATGTAAATATTATGTTTATCAAAACAACAATGACTATTTAAAAATTTTATCTTATATTTAAGAGAAGGTGGATAATGGCTAAATGTGACAAGTAAAAACAACCAAATGATCATGGAACTCAAAATTCCCCTTTGCAATTCCATATTCCAAATAAAAAAATCATGCTTCTCTATATATCGCCACAAAATACCAAAACTTATATCAAAAGAGCATCTCACAATTTACACCTTGAATTCATCCATAAAAAAAATATAGAATATCATACTCTATCCCCAAAAAGAACACACATATATCAAACGTCAAAATTTCTCCACACATAAGCACAATAATGAGTACAAGTTTAACTCCCCTTATCTTGAAATTCCCGATAACAAGTTCTTCATATTAGCATAAATAGATTGGATGTTTGGTGCTTGAAGATTTGATGAAGTCACATGAAGCCATTGCCTTGGAAGATGTTGGAACCATGTTTACATTGATGAAGATGTGAAGATTTGATGTCTCACATGTTGATCAAGCCTTGTGTGTGTGCTCTATATCTGGATTATTCATGGGGAAAACAAGCTTGAAGAATTGTATTCATGTTGTAGACCATTTTGCATTAATTAGATGTATATGGTCTTAGTTGTGTCTTTTAATCTGTTGAAATATTTTTCAACAGGTTAAATGGTGTCTTTTAATCTGTTGAATGAGTTTTGAACATATTAAAAGGTTTGTTACAGTAGTCTTAACTAGTACACATTCAATTAGTTGATTTATTTTGTAATCGTTGATTTCACTTAAAACCGATTGATTTGGAAATCAACCTGTTGAATTTCGTAACAGTTTGACTATAAAATTTGTATTTTTTGAAAGAGAGCTAAGAAGACCATTTTTTAGCGCAAAAATTGTTTTAAATTTTTGGAACTCCCTCTCTTTCGTGATCATACAGATGTGGAGCTTTTGCTTGGTGTTTGAAGCTTGGAGAAAGTGTTTTTGATAGGCAAGGTTGTGCCACCACTGAGGTTTGGTCTTTCTCAAGCTTTTAGGTTATGCTTGGTGGTTTTTCAGGTCTGCAAGAGGTGTCTTGTTATGTTGGTATGATTCTTGTGTGAATCAAGAGTCATTGTGTGGTGTTCTTGCATATTTTGAAAATGTAATGTTATAAACTTTGTAAATCTTTTGAAATAGTACAAACTCAGGCTCGAGTTGCCTTTACTAGCTAGATGCAGCTCAGGTTTGAGTGAACCAGTATAAAAATCTTGTGCATCGCTCTTCTCTCTAATTATTCCCACTTTTATTGCATTTTAAAGTTGAAAGAAATTTTAGTTGAACCATTTTTGTGTTATTCTTGTGTGTTCTAGCATGATCTGAAGCTTTTCTCATGTTTGTAAAACTTATAGGAATCTATCTTGTTTGACCTTTCATATTGTTCCTGACTTAAATCACAAATTCACATTTCTCCAATTTTCACAGTTTTTTAGTTTACTGTTTTTGCGATTCAATCGGTGGATTCTATCAGTACTGTATCTATTTAATGAATCAATCGACTATCTCTGTTTTTTATCGATTGAAAGTGTCTAGTCTAGGAGTGTTTGCATCCATACTTCGTGGTTGATTTGATTCAATTGAAAATTATCTTAGGCTTTTAAAAGTCAACATATTTTTTAACTAGCCAATTCAACCCCCCCGCTTCTTAGCATTTCAACCATTTTAATACTTACACTTCCTTTAAAAAAAATCAAAACTAAGATGACTCGCTTTCTTTTGGTTCCTAGACTTTGCAAAATTTTTAGCATTTTTCCCTTCAAGCTTATGTTATCCTAACCCACTCTAAACACTTAAAAAAAAACACCTTTTGCTCTCCTTTTATTGTGCCTGCGACTAGATTCAACGAACCTACCTTTAACTTTCTACCTTCCTAAGAACACAACAAACAAAAAAAAAAAACAAAAAACAAAACCATATTTATGCTTTTTCTCTCACTACCTTTAAGTTCCAAACCAACACTTCAAACCATAACAACTATCACAATTTTCTTATCAACCACATACACAACAAACATTTCAATAATATCCACACCTTTAATGCATTCAAGAAAATAAATTACAAACATGCCCAATGAATTATAGTTAATTTATAAAATACAAGTCACACCAAAGGCACAATAAACACATCCAAAATTATTATAAAAAATATTTAAAATATAAACACTCCAAATGCACACATCAAGAATTGAACCTTTGACCACCGACCAATGACAACGCTTTAACCAATTGTGCTATACTTCATTAAGAATTTAAATAATACCTCATGTCCAATTACCAGTTTTGAATTTATAATTATTTTTCTTGGGCCTTACATCTTTTCTAGCTCATGAGGAATTTTTCATTATTGCTACATCATGCAAGAAAGGTTAGTAAAATAACAATAATATATTTAGAATGTACTCTCTTGTCTTTTATACTTAATTCCCTTTTACGCTTAACAAAGAACTCTGGTAATTTAAGCAAAGAGTGAAAAAACATTGTGAAAAATGTTGCATGATCTAAATCTTAACTCAAAAGATCAAACAAAAAACAAAATTGTACACAAAACTTCAAGGAATTTTAAAAGACACAAAACAATAAAATAAGAAAACAACAGGACTACCATAGAGAGTTAAAGGAAACAAAATGGAGACTCTAACAAAAAGACTGATTGCAATATAATATATCAATAAACCACAAATAAAATTGCAGTAAAAATTTTTGTAGAACACCTTTTTTTCTCTTGGATCCTTACTTTACTTTTCTTTTTTCTTTTCTTTCAACATAAACAAATAAAACTAAACAAATTGTCCTTCAAATCCCCCAAACTTATGTAAATCAGTGTAATTTCAATTACAAACAGTTAATTAGGACTATAATTAACAGAAAACATAAAAATAAATAATTTACACAAATCAAATTTAGAAATACACAATGTAAACAAACAACAAGAAAAAAACACAACAAAGTAAAAACTTGACGTAATTGGATAAAACCTTAGGGTTTTTACTCCTTACAAAATTCTAAGAATAATGAAACAAAAAAAAATCAAAACAAAGCACATAACACAAATATTCAAAGAAAATAGTTTTTATTTTTTATTTTTCATATGATAGAAAAATAAGATAGAAGAGGAAATTCAAAAGAGAACTTTGCTCTAGATACTAGATCATACAATCCTATCTAGGAAAGAGTACGATCGCTTCTAAATTTGAATCCTTAAGAGGCACAACACAAATAAATAAGAGAAGAACACAAAATAATATAGAGATGGAGGAAGCCACAATCTAGCAGATTGATAAGTCAAGTGAAGATTCCCCACAAAGATGTTAATCTTTGATAAAAATCAGAGTTCTAATCAAGAACCAAGAAAATCCTCTCTCAAATATATACTATAACTCAAAAGTCTTTACATTAGTTTTTTGTACCTCTATTGATATGAACATAAGTTTAACAAAACCGAGAAACTTTAAAAGAAAGCTCAAGCCCAAAAACATAAAAACATAAACTAATTTCTAGAAGAAAGCCCAAAACCCAAAAACATAGAAATATAAATTAATTTTTCTAGTAACTATTCTTCAAATGTGTTCATGATCTTCATATTCTTTAAATTTCCTCCTTCATGGAACATTATGAGCTTCAAGGAGACATGTTCTGATCTTTGACCTTTTCATAGATCCTTTGAATTGAAAAAGTTCTTCCTTAAATTCTTCTTATATATGTTTAGGATATAGTCATCTATCATACCCTCCTTCTTGAAGAGAATTTATCCTCAAATTCATGTTTAGGACATGTTTATGATAACCTTTCTAATTTATACATTTCAAAATATCAGTTAATGGCTTGAAGTTAGGCCTTCAAATCAAGCCATATCATTAACCATCTTGTGGTTCTAAATGTTTTGGTTAATTTGAAAATGAGGATGGAGATGATATTATTGAAGAAGAAGCGATTGTGAAACCCTTAAACTAGACTGCAATTGCAAAGCTGAACTTGCTCTGGCACACAAAGAGTTTTCATTCTTTATTCATTGCAGGCACTAGATGTTGGGAGTGACGTGCCATCTTCAAATGATGTAATTGGATCAAGTGGTGGAAGCAAAATATTTTAAGATTAGAATAAAAACCTAGTTGTAGAATTGCATGATGATTATGTAATGTTGTATTTCTTTTATTTTTTTTGTATACTCGAACATGACACTTTGATGTAATTATTTTGTTATCTTTAATAAGAAATAATGTTTGTTAATTTTTTTTATGTAGTGTCATTATTTTTTATATATTTTAAATTTTCATTATTAAAAATTTATTAAATTATGAAATTATAAATATATGTGGATAATAGTAATAATAAAATACTTAAATTATGATATTTGATAATAGCGACAACTATAAACGTTGTAATATAATATGAGTTATGACATTTTTATGTGTCACTATTTTTGGTATATTTTATTTCTATTTAAAAAATTACGAAGATTTTAATTGTCGTAATTTACCTCACGGAACCGCAACTTTTTACAATGTAATAAATGTCAGTTGTTGCGGCGGTTAGCTTGAAACTGCCACATTAAACTTTGTGGCAACATAAATTGCGGTGGTTTTCAAAACCACCACAGATGTAAATTGTGATGGTTAAAATTGCCACATTTTACGAAAATAACCGTCAAAATTTACATTATTTTTTGAAGTGTTTTTTGCTCATTGAAATCCATGGGATAATACGTGTCTACATAAATGCAAATTTTATCAATATTAAAACCTTTATGAGAATCTCATTGCTTTAGAATTAATAACTCCATTGCTTGGTCATTAATAATAACTCAATTTGTTTGGTCATTAAATCTACAATTTAACTCTTGTAATTGCTTATCAGTTGTAACAAAGAATATTTCAACTCTCAAATAATGTTCGACTATAATATGACCTTTTAAACGACAAGAGTGTCCTTGCCCTACTACACAAGAAGCCCCAAATTAAGGCACCTGAATGTCATTTTTTTCACAAAAATAAGTCACATTTTTTAAGAACTTATCCCAATCATTTTCTCTCGAATTTCTAATAAGTACTTTTGTAGAACAAATTAAATGCATAACATTAACTATATCTTGATATAGTTGTTGCAATGGTTAACAAAGAACATTTGTTATCCCTAAAATTCCTCACACTAATGGGTATGCCTTGCTCATTTTAAAGTACCAATTTGATTTTTCCTTTTACCATCTTCACGCCCATTAATTATTATCTAACAAATGTGCAATTTCATCTAACTTGGTAACCTGTAACTCATCATGACATTTACTAGAAGAGCAAACTATATTCATAATAAAAGTCAATTGTGAAAAGAACTGATGAATTTGAATAATTTCTCTTTATGCAACAACCAAGGCAAGATTTAATCGATGAGAAAATCAATGAACATAATATGCATAAGGACAATCACTCAAGAACAATGCTTTTAATCCATTCCATTCTTCTCTCATATTGCTAGCATCATCATACATTTGACCACAAATATTAGAAACATTAAGATTATGTCAAGAAAGTACAACACACAATTCATTCTTCAAAATTAATGTTGCAGTGTCTTTAACATGCATAATATTAAAATATTGCTCTTGTATAAAACCCTTTTTATCAATAAATCTCAAAACAAGAGCCATTTGATCTTTTTTTATTCAGTGAGCTTCATCAACTATTATTCAAAACTTGGAATCCCCATCTTCCTCATGAATCTGGTTTTTCACTTTACTAGAAAGAATATTCAATAACTGTTTTTGAATTTTATGTAAAGTATATTCGGAACTTTATGAAGCAGTTTCTAACACAATTTTTACAACTTTATCATTGTATGATTCTATGATTTTTATCATCTCAACAAAATTACCTTAGTTCCTCAATTCAGTAGTTTCATGATGATCTCTAAAGGCATAAGCTTGAAGTGATAAAAAAAAAACAAATTGTGCCAATTGAAGTCTTGAGACGCAACCGATTCTTCATAATTTGATTTGAGCTTTGCACTTCCAAAACATTTCTAATATGACAATTTTAATTTAACAAGTTTTAATAAGCTCTCACTACAATATTGTGTGGTGAACAAGGTACGTTCCCTGTGTGTTTAAGAAAAGCATAATTTTTTCCATTATTAACTTTCCTCCAAATTTTAAAACCTATAAAAAGACACTCGACAAAGTTACAACATGTTGATGACAATAAACTCATTTCAAATTAGAATGAAAAGTCAATTATCTGTAATAATAAACACATCTTAATTAGGACGCCCACTTGGTTTTTTACTAAAAAGATAGCAAGATAAGCAATATGCAGCATCTTTTAATAGAGAATACTCTAATCATAAAGGAAATAAGCTAAACCATGTGTATTCAAATCTTCTTAGATGATCATCTTTACAAAACCACAAATAATTTTCTAGAAACATTTGATATATGTCAACACCCAATTTCGTCCAGGTGGCTAAATATAAAATAAAATAAAATGAATTTTTTTAATAATAATAATCTTAATTTTCTTATTTCCTAGACAACTAATTTAAATATATAATAAACTAACTAAAAGTTTTTTTAATAGAAAAGAAATAAGACAAATAACTTTTATAATGAAAATAAATTTTTAAAAGATAAACACCAAAAAACATAAAAATAATTTTTATGATTAAGAATAAGAATAAAAAAAGAGAGTTTTATAATAATAGTAATAATAATAAATTGGAAATAGAAAAAGAGTTTTTAAATAATAAAAATATTTTTATAAAATAAATGTGAATTTAAAACAAAATGGAAAAAAGATAACGATACAAAAAACTATAAAAATATTGTTGTTTAACAAATAATTAGGCTAATATGTATATAAAACAAACTAATAAAAATAAAACCTAAAAAATATATATAGTTTCTACTGAAGAAGAAATAAAATTAAAATTAAAAAATAGTAAGAAAAGTATTTTTTATAATAATTTGTTATATGTTACCGTTACTCAATTACATCATTACTCCCACAACCTAGATTCTCTTCATGTTTCTCTCAACCTCCACTCACACTTAATATCTTAGACGATACTAAAAATATAAAAAAAGGTCTCAGAATCTCATACTCTCTCACGCCCGTTCCTCGAGTTCTTTTTTCTTTTTTTTTTTTCGCTTCATTAAAACTAAGGTTTTCACACAACACATAACTAGACATTCTTTCTTTATCCACTAACATCTTCTTCTCAAGGTTAAAAATATCATTTTTGGATCTCACTCTCATGACCCTCCATTAATGATCATCCTAAAACAACTCACACTAAGAAATGACATACCATGGTACCAAACACAAAAAGAAGCGACATGAAAAAAACATTTTTTGGAGAGTGAAAGCCGCCAAAGATAAAGCCATGAGAAGATAAGAGAGAAAACACAACTAAAAAGGAAGAGAGGAATGATACCGAAACTCGTCAAACAAGGAATAGGAAAAAATCGGTTTTCATAGAAAAAGTTATCAAACATAGATTGGAAAAGGAAGATGATAGTGCGGATCCAGAAACTCAAGAAAAGTGGTGCAAGACCGAGCGAGAGGCTTTAAGAATTTTTTGTTGATCCAAGGAATGTCATATCATAGTGAAAGGTTTGATTCTCCTTATATGTTTAATGAGCATTTATTGAAACTCTTCGAATTATAGTTTAACTGTTGTATGGTTTTTAATGCGTTACTTTACTTAAGGTCAATGTTGAGTGTTGCATGAACCACGGGTAATATTGACCCCAACTCCCACCGGTGCAAACGCCACAGTGAAAGGCCAAAACCTGAACAAAATACAATGACTAAATCCTTTGGTTTTATGCATGGAAAGGACGTCGACGGGTTGATGACATCTACATGTTCGTCATTTAAGGCAACTGCTTTCTAAAGGGTATGCTCTTTGACTTATCAAACAACCACTGTTCGTCGCGAAAATGTTGTTCCTCGTACCTCTAAGCAAGCCGAGAGAGTGTTCAATGAGATGGTGGCACACGATCCTTGATTCCACTGTGAGAATGGTATTGTAGTTGACAAGGTTGCAGGCACTTGCCACTATTGGAGCATTGTTTCTTTCTCCTTTTCATTTCTCACCTAAAGCATGGAGCAGGGGCATTTAAATGATGTCGTTTGCGTTCAAAAAGTGAGCGCATGGAAAGCACCAATTTTTATCTTCGAATTGAGAAATCATATTCCTCTATGCCCTTTCAAAAGCTATTCTCTTAGGTCATTAATGTCATTCTCGTAAGTCATTAATTAGTCCAGGTTTCGTTATAATTATTAGTCTTTATTTTGTTATAATATTGTATTATATCCTCCCTATGCATAACACATTTTTGTCAAAAACCATAGAATTAGTAGATTGATTTCCAACAATAGAATATCTTTTTAAATATATATAATAATTTCAAGCCAATTTTTTTTTAAATTAATTATCATGTTCAGTTCCGGACTTGCTTGATAATTATTATTTTTCATGTTTAATTATGATGTTGAGTCTCAGACTCGCTTGATAATCTTTTTATCATAACTTTAATTATTATGTCGAGTTCCGAACTTGTTTGATAATTATTATTTTCATCATTTTAATTATCATATCGAGTCTTAGACTTGTTTTATAATCATTATTTTCATAACTTTAATTATCATGTTGAATCTCAGAGTTATTTGATAGTCGAAATTTCTTAATATTAATTATCATAATAATATCATGTTGAGTATTGAACTCGCTTGATAATCATTATTTTCAGAATACTAATTATCATGTCAAGTTTCAGACTCACTTGATAATCATTATTTTTCATAACATTAATTTATCATTTCGAGTCTTAGACTCGCTTGATAATGATTATTTTTCATAACATTAGTTATCATGTCGAGTCTCAAACTCACTTGATAATCATTATTTTTCATAATTAGTTATCATGTCAAGTCTCAGACTCACTTGATCTACATTATTTTTCATAACTTTAATTATCATGTAGAGTCCCGAACTCGCTTGATAATCATTATTTCTCACAATTTTAATTATCATGTCGAGTCTTAGACTCGTTTGATAATCATTCCTTTTATAATTTTAATTATAATGTCAAGACTCAGACTCGTTTGATGATCTTTCTTTTTATAACTTTAATTATCATGTCGAGTCCCGAACTCGATTAATAATCTTTCTCTTTATAACTTTAATTATCATGTCAAGTTCCAGACTCGTTTGATAATCTTTCTTTTTACAACTTTAATAATCATGTTGAGGCTCAGACTCGTTTGATAATCATTCTTTTTATAACTTTAATTATCATGTTGAGTCCCGACTCACTCGATAATCTTTCTTATTATAACTTTAATTATCATGTCAAGTCCCAACTCGCTTGATAATCTTTTTTTATATATACTTTTTAATTATCATGTTGAGTCCTGGATTCGCTTGGCAATCTTATTTTCATAGCATTAATTATCATGTTGAGTCTCGGACTTGCGTGATAATCAGATTTTCCTAGCATTAGCTATCATGTTGAGTCTCAAACCTACTTAATAATTACTTTTTACAATATACAAAACCTCTCTTAAACAATTCAAGTTTACAAACTCTTACATATTTTCTAAATAGTTTTTCTTATCTAGAACTACATTTTCACTAATTCTCCATTTTGATTGGAGATATGTAGGAGCAAAGTCAATCCTTGTCGGGTTCACCTTCCAAAAATCACATCTTTTTCAAATAGTTTTTTTATTTTAGAATTACATTATCCCTTATTTTCCCTTTTGAATGGAAATACATAGGAGCGAGGTCAATTCCTTGTCGGGTTCATCTCCCAAAAATTTAAAATGTTTTTAAAGATTATTTTCCAAATAGTTTTTTAAAGAATTACGTAACCTTGATTCTCTATTGTGAATGGAGATACGTAGGAGCAAGGTCAATCCTTGTCGAACCCAACTAAAAATTTCAATAATATTTTCTTTAATATTTCGTATTTGTTTGTTTGTTTGATTTTTGCAGGAAACTAAATATTTAAAAAATTGCATTAATTTTGCACACTTAATTTAAAGGAATCGTCTTTGGATGGACGTTATGGGGTATTAATACCTTCCCCACACGTAACCGGCTCCCAGACCTAAACTTGGTTTCAAAGACTATAATCTTTAAGGTTTTTCTATAGTTGACCTTAATAAACTATGGTGGCGACAATATGGACCCCATTTTAGATAAGCACTTCGTACCTCATCAATTTTATTTGATTGGTTTTGCCAAATTTGAGGTGCTTCCCTAGGTCACGTTCTAAAGAATTTTCAAATTCATTATATGTAACTCTAGGAACTTTAGAGAGTTGTTTATCATTTTCTTCAATTTTTGGGTTTTACATGAAATTTCTCCAATTTAGTTCACGTAGATGCATTTTTTTCATCATCATCACAAGCCTTTCTCTTGAAAAAGGAATTAATTACCTCTCAACTCTTATCATAATTTTTCTAATATAAATTTATTACCTCCACCTATTTAGAAAAACATAAATTTGTCACCTCTCAATCGTACACAGTACATAATGTGTTTTATTTCATGCAATTGGAGAATTTTACAGCACCCCAAATTAAATCTCAAAACCAAGACTCAATATTTCAATAAAATTAATAACTTATAAATGATCAGTTTCCCTTACCTTAAGGTAGATTCCCAATAGTGTCTTCCCTTACATAACTTCAAAGCATAAAATAGCTCTATCTACACAAAGAAAAGTTTGATTAACAACTAGAGCATGATTTTATTATCTCTCATAGAGAGAGATCTGCCTACAACGTAGAAAAGCCACAAGTAAGAGGAAAACAAAATGCTTTAAAGAAAAAGGGTGTAGAAATGAACTTACTCAAAAGAAGAAATTGATCGGCCCAAAATGTTCCTTGGCTCCTCAATTTCACTGTGATGCGATTTGATTTTGAAAAGGATGAGAAATTGATGGTGAAAATTGAGACAGAAAGGTGAAGGGGAAAAAGAGATGAAGGTACGATGTAGAGAAACGAAAGAAAGAAGAAAAAGAAATTGAGGGGTTGCACGTGATTTTAAAGAGAAAAGTTTTTTTTAAAAAAAATTAATATAAATAATATAATAATATACACTAAAAAAACTTCTAAATGGTGACCAATTTTAATGACCAATAAGTATTAATAACTATAGTGACCAATTTTGATGCCAATATACAAAATCCAAAATTATTGGTTACTAAAATAGTCACTATTGTGAATAAAAAATTATAATGGGTCACTAAATTGGTTTTTAAAATTAGCTACTTAGGTTTTGGAGACCAAAATAACTTAGTTTCTAAATTGGTCTCTAATTAATTAGTAATAAATTTAGTGATCAATTATAATTTTTTATTTATAATATTGACTATTTTAATAACACTACTAAAAATTCTCTTATTGCATGGGAATTTTCTTGCAAATTTGTTAAAAAAATTTACAAGAAAAGACTTTTTCCTACTATTTTTTCTAAGAATTTTAGTTGGCAGGTAATTCTTTCGTGGGTAATTATTTTCTACAAAATTATAAAATTCGTAAGTATTTCCTTCAAAATTTGTTGTGAAAAGTTTTTTATACAAAATATTTTACAAAAAAATTGGTAGCAATTTCCTGCAATTTTTTTTTTCATAACAAAATTTATAAGTATTTCCTACAAAAAAATGTCAAAACAAAATTGATATGAAATATGAGTTTATTTAGTTTTGTAATTTAAATGGACACTAGTAGAGATGACAAAAAAAATACGGGTATCATAGTATCCATAGTCGTGGATACCCGTACCCGCTATACTCTAATTTAAATTTAAAAAAATTAAAAAACATGATTAAAATATTAATATATTGATTTTGAGTGAGTTATTTTTTTTATCAATTAGTTTTAAAAAAAATCATTTCTTTGTAAATTGTTATTCAACACTATTTAAATGGGTTATTTGGACTTTGTTTAAAATTTACGAATGTTATGTATTTTTATTTTATTTGAATTTACGATTAAAATATGTTGTTAAATATTTGTTTTTATTTTTTTGTAAATACCTGTAAGTACATATGGATATTAAAAAATTATACAAGTATCCGCATAACGAATACATAACAGATATGGATACGAGCACGGGACATATATTTATCCAGCAGGTACCCGTATCCTACCCGCCCTGTTTACATCCCTAGACACCAAAATAAAGATGTGGACGAGTATGGGAAAGGAATGCGATAGTTATGCACAAACCTATCTTCATTCTTACACGCAACTTAAAATATCTAGTATAGCCTAGACATACTTTGTCATTCTACTCTTCAATTTGGACAACTAAAACTGGTTTGTATTTTTAGGTGTTCTAGAACACAACTGTATGTTATCAATTTTAATTTTTGTTGTACTAATCCAAATGAGGATTTTCCAACAAAATGACGAAAAGTTTAGAAAATATCCATAGAATGGCTTGATTTTGTTATGTATTTTTCTTTACTTTTACTTTATTTATATATATATATATATATATATATATATATATATATATATATATATATATATATATATATATATATATATCCATATTATTTTTAACTTTAGAAATTCTGAATGTGAAATGTTGGGTTTGTTTTGGTCAAAATCAGATATGGACACTTCTATTTGAAAATAAAACCTAATATTTTTACTATTTTATTTAATCCTTGTTAAATTATTTTATCTATAACAATAATAAAGGGAATTCTTCTTGTTGTGTACACATTTTAAAATACCAATTTTACCCTTTAAATATAATAATTTATTAAATTTAAAAAAATAACCGTTACTTTTATAATTTTTTTATAAAATCGGCTATCTCTGTTTCTTCTCTTCTTCTTTCTCTATCAATAGTTATTATTTCATCTGTTTATTTTACTTTATTTTTAATAAAGATAATTTTAGTTTATATATTAACTTAATAATATTATAATTTAATAATATTATAATATTATCATCTACTAATATAATATCATATATATTTAAAAAAATCTCGCGGATGTGTTTACGATAGTATTTTAAAATAAAATCATACATGAGCGGGGATCACGGATAATGTCGAGTCTCCTAACACCAATGCTGTTCGGGGATAATGTTTGTTTTGTTTTACGTACTAATTTTCGTAAGACCCAAATTGAAGTATACGAATTAGGTAATGCCGTCAATCTTGACACTGGGTAGAAGAAAAGTTGCATGGTGACAAAAAGAAAATACTTGAGAATTTTTGGGTTTTACAAAATAGGAGAACCAACCATGAAATGAGATATATGAAAAATATATAAGATACGTAATCCAAAGAAACTTTTTATATTTTATTCATATATTCTATATGTTTATATAAGTATATATATAGTAAAATGTATCGTAGTATCATGTATAAAAGAAGCTTAAATACATCACTGATCTCAAATCATTGATCTCAATTTTCATAAAATTTATTTTTTCTCGTTCTCTGTTTTTCAAAATATTTGAAAAAGTTATAATTTTTGTAAATTATGGTCAATTTAATTTTTTTTTCTAGACGCCATTTAAATTATTAACAAAAGATAAACGGTGATCGTTACATATCACTTTATCATTTTTTTAATTTTTTTTAATTTTAAAAAAGGTTATTTACATGTCAAGTCAGTATTGTACATGTGGCATTTCAGTACTACATATTAAGTCAATATCACTACTACATGTTAAATTAATATACCATGTATCTTATATTCAATTTAATTTCAATTTTCATTAATTTTATTCAATTTAATTAAAAAAATAGAAAGTTTTTTCAAACATTACTTCATACCAATGATCTATGAGTCGTGTGAAGGTAGTTTCAATTATTCTTTTTTAAAACAATGATAACATTTGAAAATTAAAATAATCAAAATTTACCTTCAAGTAAAAAACATTTTACTTAAGTGTGTACAAAACTGAAACACGTACTAACTTCCTATTATTGGCCAAGTCATAAACAAGAAAACATATTAATAATTACATATAAAACAAATTTTAGGAAAAATTAATGCATTTATTGGTCGATGATATCTAGCAATGTTCAAAACAAATACGCATTAAGTACTGAAATCTCTTGTTGACCCCCTTGGCCCTTTTTGGTTGCTCCACCAAACTCCGCGAGAGAGAAATGGAAGCAGCGTGGACCAGGATTCTGATGCTGATTCTGATACTGGTTCTGATATGGGCGTGGAGGATGCTGAATTGGTTATGGTTCACTCCGAAGAGGCTTGAAAGGCTTCTCAGAGAGCAAGGCCTTCAAGGCAATCCATATAAACTTTTCGTTGGAGACACCGATGAATTTGTGAAGATGAGAAAGGAAGCCTACTCCAAACCCATGAATCTCTTCTCACACGACATAGTACCGCGAGTGTTTTCCTTTTTCCATCACAGTATCAATACACATGGTATGCTTCAACTGTTGTTATGTCTTTCTTTGTTCAGGTCCTTCTTTGGTTTTTCCGAGTATATTATGTGGGTGAAGCACCGATGGTAACTTGCTTAATAGTTGTTCAGAATAGATCACAATATTTCACTCATATGATACCCAATATTTCTTCATGAGTTAGATTTTGATAGCTTTGCATGGATGTTGTTTTTTCTATTGACATATTAACATGTCACAGAACAAATAGTGTTTTATCTGGAAATAAGTTACTAAGTAAGTTCACTATTTTAAATGTTTTTTTTTTCTCCAATTCAGTTCTATCTACCTGCAACTCTAATTTTCTATTACCAAACCTCTCATAAAATTCGACACTTTTCTCGTGCGTAAGTAACTAAATGTGACTTCTCAGAGTACACTGGGTGAGTGTCCACTAGGTTGACACATTCCAAAAGCTACAAAGTACATAAGTGGATTTAATTGATAAGCTAGTATTTCAAAGTGTATTGGTTAGTTTTACGCATTTACACTTTTTTTTATCAGTAACTATAACTCCAACTAGTTGTATTTGAAGACACACTTACAGCAGTACACAGAAATCTCTGTGAGACATTTCAGACTGATACCAAACTTTTATCTGTAATTACATTATCTCTATATTTGAAAATTGTTCATTATATGATGAATTCGTTTACTGAATCTGTCAAAATAATTTGAGATAATTAGACTACTTTTTGTACGGTCCATAATGTAATCAACATCAGTCACATCCCTTTAGTAATAATATAACGATCATAATTTGGAGATCCCTGTCATTAAATGACATGAAACTAGGTTTGCAATCACATGATATAATGGAATGTTAGATATTTGTCCATAAGTCAGAGGAGTAGGCAGGCACGGTCTAAATATGCTTAGAAAACACGAAACCATAATGCCCCAAAGGTATTTGTCCTGACACGAGGATATTCTTCTGTCTTATAAATTCTCTGCTTGGTCCTTTCTTTTGGATGGGAAAGAAAGTATCTAAACATATATGACCCAAGGTTTGAATGAAATTGCTACCTTGAAGTTACAGGATTTAGATGAAGCAAAGAATAAAAATCGAAAAAGAAGAGTGGTGTGTTAGATAGGGGACTTGGTTTACGTGAAAACTCACCATACTGATTGAATCTTTGGATCTTTGGTGGAAGGGGCAATGAAAAGCTTAGTTCTAAATTCTAAGGTTCTTATGGTTTATTGAACTGCTCTTGAAGGCTATAAGTACACAATATTTTGAGTCCTTACTATAGATAGAGGTGGCTGCTGATCTTTCTTGCAAACAATTTTCCAAGTTCCTTTGATTTCTATTTCTGCATCATTCTGTTTAAATACCGGTTTACAGAGGAGTTTCCAATGATTTCCAAGTTTTTAGTACAGACAATACTATTTTGTTTCATTTCTGTTATTGATTCCTATTATCACATGATTAATTAAAAAAAATACACGAATTTATTCTTTAATCTTAACAACTTTTGTCTAAGATCAAGAAACACACATATGTATATATATATATCAAAGTCAAATAGCACACACAAATTTGTCTATTCTTTTCGATTCTTGACTTTTTTTTTCTTCCTTTTCATATTCAAGTTAACTGTATTCATATTGTTTGTTGATGGTATGTAGGCAAAAATTCTTTTATTTGGTTTGGACCGGTACCAAGGGTGACCCTCACTGATCCTGAGCTAATCAAAGAAGTATTGAACAAGCCTACTGACTTCGAAAAGATTAATTTGAATCCACAATTCAGGTTACTAGCTCCTGGTCTTGTAAGGCTCGATGGAGAAAAGTGGAGCAAGCACAGAAAGATAATCAATCCTGCTTTCAACTTAGAGAAGTTGAAGGTTAGTTTCTGATTACTAGACATAGATCTATATATATATTGACTAATGTAACTTCCGAAAATGTGAGGAAGACACAGTTGCAAATGTGTTACTTTAATTTTGCATGTAAAAGTTACTCCACAAAAAAATGTATTCTCTTGGAACTAACATCTGTTGGTGTACATGTAACATGATGTGAAGTTTGAAATTTACCAATCTATGTTGACATTGAAAATTTTAACGCTTCGCTATTTCTGCATTACACCCCAGGACATGTTACCACTATTCATCAAATGTTGTGATGATCTGATTAGCAAATGGGAGGAAATGCTTTCTTCCAATGGATCAAGTGAAATAGACGTATGGCCTTTCCTTCAGACTTTGGCTAGTGACGCAATTTCTCGAACAGCATTTGGAAGCAGTTATGAAGAAGGAAGAAGAATATTTCAACTTCTAAAAGAGCAAACTCAACTAACAGTGCAACTTATGTTGAAAGTTTACATCCCTGGATGGAGGTAAGACTAATGTGTGTATTTAACTAAACCAAATTTCCATTCTTTTGTGAAGGACATTGTGATTAGAAAACAGTACATATCATTAAGAATCAAAGAAACTTGTTTACAAGAACCACTTTACCAAATATTGTGGCATGTTATGATATCTCTCTATTTCAACTTGTAAAATCAAACTATGTTTAGCACTGAAAAAACTATCATAGAAACCTATTTGATATCAAAAAGAGAATTTCCTTCAAATCATGATTAATAGAGGATTGGTTATGTTCCCTTGTAGGTTTGTACCCACTGCTACACATAGAAGGATGAATGCAATTGACAGAGAAATAAAAGCTTCACTTATGAATATTATTAATAACAGAGAGAAAGCACTAAAGGCGGGTGAAGCCACTAAGAATGACTTGTTAGATATACTACTGGAGTCAAATCACAAGGAAATGCAAGAGGGAAACAATAAGAATGTTGGAATGAATATTGAAGAAGTTATTGGGGAATGCAAATTATTTTACTTTGCAGGGCAGGAGACCACTTCATCTTTGCTTGTTTGGACAATGATATTATTGAGTATGTACCCTAATTGGCAAACACGTGCAAGGGAGGAAGTCTTACAAGTTTTTGGCAATCAAAAACCTGATTTTGATGGACTGAATCACCTTAAGACTGTAAGTTCATATTCTCATTTCATATTGAATAACATGCTCTAGCGTGTTACTAAGAATATTTTTGCAACAGGTTACCATGATTTTGAATGAGGTTCTCAGGCTATACTCACCAGTAATTGGTCTTGCTCGAAGAGTTCGAAAAGATGTGAAACTTGGAAATCTATCATTAGCCGCAGGAATGCAACTTTCCATGCAAACAATTTTGGTTCATCATGATTGTGAGCTCTGGGGTGATGATGCTAAAGAGTTCAAACCTGAGAGATTTGCTGAAGGAGTTCTAAAGGCCACAAATGGCAGAGCTTCACTAATTCCCTTTGGAGGTGGTCCTAGGATATGCATTGGACAAAACTTCTCTTTGTTGGAAGCAAAGATTGCTTTGTCAATGATTTTACAACGTTTCTCGTTTGAACTCTCTTCGACCTATACTCATGCTCCAATCACTGTGATTACTCTTCAACCCCAATACGGTGCTCATCTCATTCTACGTAAAGTGGAAATATAAATAATAATGATTTGGTAATGTTTGCTTCATATTTTACTTCATATTTTCCTCTTTAAAAACTTATAATGTAATAATATGTCAAGAAAATTGATAGCGACCAACCTTTTTATGGGACTATTATTTGTACGTATTCATCAAGGTTTTAAATTACAATCGCACTAGTGTTAAATTGTAATTGTTGATATATATCAACAAGAAAATTACGTATTAACAAGGATTAGCGAGGAAATAGCGAAGACATTATGTTGTAGCTAAAATATAGGTAGCTAAGTAGCTAGAGAACCACTTTGTCGCTAATCATTAGCTAATCCCTAACTAATCTCTAGCAAACTGATTGTAGCTAATCCATAGCTAATCCCTAACAAACAGGTTGTAGCTAATCCCTAGCAAAGTTGTTGTAGCTAAATCCCTAGAAAATTGGTTCTAGCTAATCCTTCGATAATCCCTAGCAAAGTAGGTGTAGCTAATCCCTAGCTAATCCTTAGCAAACAGGTTGTAGCTAATCCCTAGCAAACTGGTTGTAACTAATCCCTAACAAAGTAGGTGTAGCTAATCTCTAGCAAACAGGTTGTAGCTAATCCTTCGCAAATAGATTGTAGCTAATACCTAGTAATCCCTGGCAAACTGGTTGTAGCTATTCCCTAGCTAATCCTTATCCAATCCCTCACCAATTGAACACCTTTTATAGATTTAGTTTCTAAGTCAATATATTATTGACTTAGAAACTAAATTTATAAAAGGTGTTTGTAGTCTACTTTGTTGATCATCTGATGGTAAACGTCTGATATACTTTTGTTGTACAGGTCGTTTAATATTGATTAAAAGCTTTTACCATATGTTAGTTAGTAAGTTTTTGATTTATGTGTATGATGTTCTAAGAGTTCTTGTATTTTTAAAAAAAAATTGTTATTGTGAGCTTGTGCCGAATTTCACAATAAACTAGTGATGTCTTATGGAAAGTATGAAGTTGAGAAGTTCACTTGAAGTAATGATTTTGCATCATAGATAAAGCTAGAAAACTTGTACAAGTTCTTTCGTGAATTTTTTGTGCTTAATGTAACAATCTTACAATAGTAAATAGTATGTTTCTAAAAGAACTTGTTTAATATATAATAATAATTGTAATTGATAATTAATTTATACAAAATAATGTTTTCATATTGTGTTGATGTTTAAAGGAACTAAAATAGAGAAAAAACAAATAAAATACTTTTTTTAGAGTTTATTAAATACTACTCGCTTTGGAACGTGGAGCTCAGTTGTCCTTTTCGGTCTTCAACTTGGGCGCCTCTAGCTACAAAGTCTTGAAGGACTCCTCGGTCCCCTTTAGTTGGGTAACATCTGCCTTCAAGCTCGTGAGCTCCTCATCTTTCTATGAGTTTACCTCGATCTTAACCATGTAACTCTTACATAAGCGCATGATGGACATACACTTGGTTATCATGACATTGCCCGAATCCAGATAGACCTCTAGGTTGTCCTTCTTCAGCATTTCCAAATCGTAGGGAGTTGGAATAGAATCACTCTTCACAAACTCCCCACACACCTTGATTCCACAAGGAAGGGATGTCCGACATAGTGGGCAAGGGTGCTCAACTTAGAAGGACGACCCTGAGCGTCGATAGAATAAACTAGGAAGATCTTTGAGGTTCAAAAGGGGAGTCACACTCGTACCGCTGGAAGACGCACCATCAAGGTGAAGCCCGTTTGTTTTCCTGTAACACCCCAATTTTATCGGATGTCAGCATTTATTAAATAAAAATTTATTTATTTATTTAATTTTCCCAGATCTTACAGTTCCCTTCAAGAAGTTCTTCAGGACAAGGATCCCTCTCGAGAGGAGCACCCCTAAGTATCTCCCCGCCAGGTGCTTTGAAGACCTTACCAGTAGTTAAATCTATCACCTCACACTACAAAAAAAGTGAACATTTGTGACGGTTAAAATTACAAGTTTTAGCGATTGAAACTGCCACAAATGAAATTTTTGACGGTTTAAAAAACCGTCAGAATTACGCATGTCAAAAACAGTTTTTGACAAAAAAAATTAACCGCTCGTATTGCTGTCAAAAAAGAAAAAAGAAATTTCTAGTTGTTAAAGATCACTACAAAATTTACTTTTAATTTATGATGTGTTATTATATTTTGACGGTTAAAAACTACCACAAAATATATCATATTTTGACGGTCAAACACCGTTACAAAATATATCATATTTTGATGGTTAAAAACCGCCACAAAATATAATGTATTTTGACAGTTAAAAACTGTCACAAAATATATCGTATTTTGACGGCTAAAGACCGCTACAAAATATATCATATTTTGACAATTAAAAATCATAAAAAAAATTTAAAAAATTTTTTAAAAAATTTTAAAAAATTTTAATATTCTAAAAGTATTTAGTAATTGTTTTTCATTCAAATGTTAACCAATATTTCATTTATCTATTTTATTTTAAAAAAAATTATTTACTCATTTATTATAGAAAATACTATTCTCTATTTACTTATTTATTAAATTATTAAATATATGTGAAAGAATTTTCACATGGGTAGGGTCAATGAAAGAAGCTTGGACAACATGCTCTTTACAAATATTTACCTGCCTAATCAAAATTATGTTCTCTCTTCTCCATAAAAAAGTGATCAATATTTTTTATTAACTCTACCATTAACTACACAAAATAACACTACAAAATCCCATATACCTATGGCCAGTAAGCAAGGAAATAGTATGTTGCAAAGCAAATTACAAATTATAAAGTGCAGAATGAAGGATTGAAAAAATCCTAACATATGTAAGAGATATGTCAAATTAATCTAACTAAGTCTTGGAATATCATAACATATAGTTCAAACTCCATGGAAATTACTATCAAGTGATGATCCTCCGCGCGATGTTGGCAGTTCTTGGTAACTCTCTTCATCCTGTGAAATTAAAATTTAAAATCATATCATGCCAGTATATTTAAAAAGAATACACAAGATATTAAATTATACACACAAACTATAAAGCACTTACAATTACATTAGTCTCATTATCAAACATGACACCCAACTCATGAGGAATATGCCCTTCCTTCATTTGGATGTATGCAAGCATGACAGTTTTTATTGTCTTTAAATTTTTTTTAGAAGTTGCTAACTTTTCCCTTAGACTAATAACTTGCTCTTTCAATTGAGAACTTTCAACTGAACCAAAATGTGAGAAATTTTGCCCTGCATTACTAAATCTAGTCCTGGATTGAAATGCAACATTCTGAAGACCTTTTAGTCCTAAGCAACGTACACGTCCAAAATGATCCTTTCCTAACACTTTACTAACACAATCATCAATTGAGATTTCATTAGAATTAACACTTTGACTCGTTTCTTGTGTCATTTTCTCATGTAAATATAAAAGTACACATGAATATTGATTTCTTCTACATTTCATTCACAATATAATAAAAGACAACTACCATTATAATCCAACATACTCATTAGATCTTGAAAGAATTGTTTAAAATGAATACTTTTCGTGCAGTAAGTTCTTCCAGCATCAATCATTTTAGAACTCGTTTAAAGATTCAGTAAATAATTGTATAAACCAGCTTGTGATCTAACCATTGAATATTTTATCAAAAAAAGAGGTTTGTTGCATTCAAATTTATCTAATTCCCAATCATAGCAATTTATGAAAGAAAAATCTATTTTTCAACATATGTCATGTCATAATATTCAATCACAACCACCTATAAAAGAAAAAGGCTCTCAATAAAGTGCCCAACCAACTTAGAAATTCATCAAATATTCATGACAAGTTAAATAAATCACCTTTCAAATTTTAGTAGCATCAATTTCTACTTTTATCTCGTTCTTTCGATAAATAAAACATTGTTTCCAATAAATTAACGAGGGTTATCTAAAACATCTTTAAAAAATGAAATTAACCAAAAATGCACACGCCAATTATCAACACGATAACAGCACTTCCACAATAGGTGAATGAATAAAAAACAAAAGTAATTGATGAGTGCGTATTTTTGCCCTCATTTAATGTTTAATTATGGGTATTTAATTGAATTTGTGTGTTTAAAAATTGATTTAATTGGGATTTCCTATAATTGGGTTTATTGAGCATGAGATACAAAAACATGTTAAAAATAGATTTTTAGTTGCATAAATGTTCTTTGCATATTTTGAGGTGTGTTAGTGCAACTGCAGCTAAGTTGAGCTCATAGAGGTGTGGAAATAAATTGCTTAAAGCTTCATGACACCTTAAAGATAAATCCAAGAATAAGAAATTAGCAAAATCACAAAAATCCAAGCCAAACATTGCATGAGGACGACAAGAAAAGCTTGAAAAAGTTAAGAAGTTTGGTTAAACCAAGAAAAGAGCAACAAAAAAATTGGACTTTGTGGTTTTCTTTATCTTTATGATAGAAGATAATTTGGGAAAAATATATCTTTAAATATTTTATTTGATATTTTTAAATAATTATCTTATTTAATTATATCATAAAATATTAAAAGATAATAACTACCAAATCTTTTTAAATATGACAAGATCTTCTTGAATCTTTTTAGATCCACAACAAA
>Ga0214544_1000941_pt1 | contig 57652 bp, 29 predicted proteins | sample CNSS3metaG_FD_160074 | JGI IMG/M metagenome (GOLD analysis project Ga0214544, IMG submission 160074) | Root nodule microbial communities from cowpea collected in UCLA plant growth center, Los Angeles, California, USA - CNSS3 | ecosystem: Host-associated > Plants > Roots > Nodule | place: USA... | reverse complement strand
TTCCCCTCTTTTCTGCACTGCATTTTTTTTTTTTCAGACTTCTCTTCCCATTTTTATGCAAATTTTCGTCCAACTGCAATGGAGGCTCATCAATACCACCCCCATCTATGCCTAGGTTCTGAATATAATAAAATAATAAAAAAATAATAAAATAATAAGAAAATGTGGAAATTGAACTTCTCTGGCCAAGGTTTGAAGTAAGAATCATAGGTTTCCCCCTCTCACGCTCCAACCACTTAGCCATTCCACTTTTATTACTAAATATGTGTATACAATAAAATATAAATTATAGTTCCGTTTTCTCTTACTTAAAAGAAAACATTAAAACTCACACAATTTACATACATAGGACTTGAACCCAAGTCCTCACACACAACCCCAAAGTACTCTCACCACTTGAGCTAGTACTTTGCTACGTTATGTTAGTCCAATTAACGCTATTGATTTCTTCCCAGATATAAATTAAATATTCATTCTTTATTTGAATTTTTTTTTTCTCGGGTCTTACATGTTAGATCAACGTTACAAGTAAATTTGTTTTCATACTTTCCATACAAACCAAACATTGTTTCATTCAAATCAAACTAGTTTATACCTTGTGTTTTCTACCAAATCCATGTGGATACTACACTTATTGTACTACAAACTACCTAGTATACTTGTTGGAAAAATTGATTGCATTGAAACATCAACATGTATTTTTTGAAACACAGTCGCTCCCGACTAAACAAATAAGGTTTGTATAAATGTGTGATAAAAAAATATCATGGGGATTTGCTTACTAGAGAGGATATCATCTTACGACATGTACAAAGATATGAACACTCTTCTAGTTTGTTAACCAAACTTAACAATGTTTTGTGTTATGTGCAAAGTTTTTATGAGCATAAAAAGATTTTAGCAACGTTCCAACACTTAACAATTGTTCTCTTTTATAGTTTCTTCTTCTTCAAAGGGTAATTGAGCTTAAAAGAAAGACTCATTGCAAATTCTTTTATAGTCATTAACAATCTTTGAACTAAAGTAATTTCATTTTCTATAGTGTAAAATAACTCCAAGCAGCATTCAATATCAATTTCCTCTTCAAACAACATCCGATAACTAAGAATATTTATCATCACTAGTTCAAGTATTTTTACTAAAAACAAGTAAACTCATAAACTTTACAAGGAAGATAGTAGACCAAAAATGACAGAAGCTTGTGTCACAATGATTGAAACAAAATAACTTTAGCTTGTATATCCCAAGAGATCTTGATGTAGACTTATGTTTGCGTGAATATTTTGGGTAGACAAAAAAGATCAAGACATTTTCCACAACACATAAATAAGCTTCAAAAATATTTTTGTTAGGTACATAATCTTATGAAGGCTTCGTTAAAAATACAAAGCGAAAACTTACATGTACTAATTTTCATTATTCATCATTTTAAAAACAAAACATATTTATGTTTTACATTTTGTTATGACAATCACTTGATTAAAACTACGAGGGTGTTGGATTTTACTTTAACAAAAACAGGTGATAAAGAACTAAAAGCCTTAATAAAAGTTCGTCTTCCAAACCAAGATAAATCTAATTCTTAATTAACCTAAATGTGAAGTTATTCTCTACTAACAAAGAAGAACATACATAGCAGGTTCAGTATTAAAAGTATGAAACTTATATTATCTTCTTAAATTTAAAGAAAAACATAAAGATGAAAAAGTAATGAAGGAAGTTTTTCTTTAACTCTTTATACTACAAAATTTAAGTTTTTTGTTATAATTATAAGAAATAAGTGACACTAACAAAGTGACATTTCTTTGCGAAATCTGATATTTTATTTAAAGGAATTAAGTTTAAATATTAATTTTTATTTTATCTATTATACGATAATAAAACAATTAAATGTGTTATTTATTATGCACTATATTATAATTATATCTTAATAAAAAAATTTAAAATAAATAATGATATGAAAATTAAGAATTTTAAAGAAAATGAAAAATTAATTATTTTCAAATCCAATTTTATCAGACACATGAATATGTAAAAGATGAGTAAGGTAACCAAATTTCTATCGAATAATACATCCTGTGAGAAAAGAATTTCATGAGACTATTATCTTCCTTTTTTTAATGTGTACACTAACCAGGATAATTTCCTCTGTTATTACTAGCGAATATATGGACTTGTTTACCATTTTTTAAAAGAAATAAAAAATCGTTATTTAAATAAAATTAATTACTAAAATTTATCTTGAAACTAAAAAAAAAAAATGTTTAAGGAAAAAAATCATAAAATTAATGTTTATTAATTTTACAATGTTATAATTGCACAATAAAAAGATTTGCTGTTTTATATCAAAATAACTAGTCATGGTGGATACTCTATTATCAATCATAAAATTAATAAAAGTATATACAAAAAAAGTTATGAGAAAATTCACATTATTAATTGTATTACAGAGTTATACTTACAAATTATTAAAAAAATAAAAATATTAATAACACTAAATGAAATATTATTAATAAATAAAAAGTATTAATATTAATAAACAATAATAATAAATATTTTCTTTTCTTTTCCTTTTCAATAATTATCTTTGTTTTTCATTTTTTCTTCAATGACTTCTTTTCTTTCCAATAAAACAATTTCTGTTCTTTTCCATTTCAACCCCCTCTACTTTTTTTCTCTTTTTTCTCAATCAAACCAAATATAAAAAAGCAAAGTAAGGCCAATAACTCACGACGGTTCCGGAAAAAATCAGAATCCATTTCCCACTAACAAAAACGAAATGTGAAATGATTAATCACCAATGAATATATATGTAATGTAAAAAAGAAATGAAAAAAGCATAATGTTTTTAAAATAAAATACGAGATTTCAGTGTAATTTAAGAAAATATTTGACGAAAAATAAATATAATGTAATTTGCTAAAACAAGAGAAATAGAGTTGGCATCGAAACCAACCAACCAAGAAGAACCTTAGCAAACATTGACTTTTTGTCTTATGCGCGTAACTGGAAACCGAAAGATACACTCTGTCCTTTTCCTGCTGAGCGCGTGAACCAGTGCAGTTCCTGCACGTATAACAAAAGCTCGCATTTTTATTTTTTGTGAGGATTGTGCACACACTGAGTGAGTGGTTCTTCGGAAATTCTGACCCAGTTTTGCAGCAGATTGCTTCTTCACGTTCCTTTGCGAGATTTTAATGTTTCTCTGGTCCCATTGGAAGGTCCATAAATTCTCCGTGTGGTGTGAAGTCCTTTTACTTCTTTGAAAAGCGTGTACAGTTTCACACTCTAAGCAAACCAATCTTTTTCATTTCTTTGTGAAGCTTTTCCTCTTCCTCAAAACACCCCTTTACTGCAAGATCGATCCCATTTGCGCTTACTTTCTTCTTTCTCACAATCTTGAATTTTGGTTGGGTTCAGATTCTGTTGCGGTAAGTAACTGGTAAGTGCTTGCTTTATTCATCGATTTGTTCTTCCTTATGATGTATATGCTAATGGATTTTCTTAGTATTGATGGAATTTGGCAAATAGTATTATATTTAACGCGTGAAATTTCGTCTAGCTTTCTTAATTTTCGTGGGTTTTGAAACTGATCGACAATATGCCTCAGACACATTGATTGAACAGAAAATAATAATATTTTCGCCCTGTCATTCTTGAATGATTGTGAATTGAAGGGTGGTTGTGCTGTACTTGATTTCTGTGTTCTGTGTTCTGGGTTCTGGGTTCTGGGTTCAGGAATTGGTGATAGGTTCAGTAAGCAAGGTTTAGTATGGCAGAAAGTATGAGGTGTTCTTCTATGATATCTCGTAGTAAAAGTGATCAAATAGCACTGAAGGAGACACTTCGTGCGCAGCAGCAACTTCTGGAAAAGCTATATGCTGAGTTGGATGAGGAAAGAGAAGCTTCAGCTACTGCAACGAATGAAGCACTGGACATGATACTGCGTTTGCAGGGAGAGAAGGCTGTGGTGAAGATGGAGGCCAGTCACTACAAGAGGGTGGCAGAAGAGAAGATAGGCCATGCTGAGGCTTCTCTCGAGGCTTTTGAGGAACTTATGTATCAGAAGGAAATGTTAATTGTGTCTCTCGAATTTCAAGTCCAGGCTTATAGACACAAACTTATGAGCTTGGGGTGTGATCTTAGTGCTAATGAGTTTGAGTTTCAAGAGGATCTCCAGCTGAATAGAAGTGATAAGAGAAATGGAGAAAATGGGGGTCAGAGTAGTAGCACTGTTAGAAGGCTACATTCAATGCCTGCAATTCAGTTTCTGAGTTCCCTGAGAGCTGCTGCCAGGGAAAGATCACCTAGTCCAGTTCTTGATGTGATTCCTAAGATAATAGAGGAGGAGAGTACTGAAAAGGAAGTAGCTCAACCTAAGTCAGTTGAATTTTCAGGTGGTGGTGGAACTCTTGATTCTTATTTGAACCAGATAAAGGAGTTGAATGAACAAGTGAAGATCATTTCAGATTGTGCTGAAGGAGAAAAGAGTGCAGATTTGAGTAGTAGAAGAGGGAAGTCCTATTCAGTTTTATCGCAGGCTGGCACTGATGAAGTGAGTCAAGGTGAAAGTACACGTAATGGAGGAGTTGCTAATGATTCTCCTTGTTTGCATAATGTCTATGATGTATATGAAGTTCCACAAACTTGTGAAAAGGGAAAAAGGCTTGAGAAATGGAATTTGGATGCAGAGAACAGATCAAGAAAACCAGATTCTGAGTATCAGGGAATGGTTGAAAAACCGGTTAAACTTGGAGCAACAGAAAAGAGAAAGAGTATGTATAAAGTGTATAGTGAAATCAAAACGACTTGTCCTACAGTTATGATGAGTGTCAGTGGCCATAAAAAAGAAGGAATGAGTGAAGTTTGTTGTTCTCAAGCTGAGTTTCATAAGTTGAATCAGAGAATTGAGAGGCTTGAGAGGGAGAGAATTAGTGCAAAGCAAGAGATTCACCATGAAGGGAATGATGAAGAACAGTTGAGGCTGTTAAAAGACATACAAAGTCAACTCCAATCAATACAATCAGAGATGAGAGACTTGAAAACCAAAAAAGCTGCTCCTAAGGACAATGTGTCTTTGGCTTCTCTCCAAGAGGTAGATATAATTTCATACTCTTTTGTTTTCCTTGACTTTTGAGAGGAACAACAAGAAATAGTGTGTTGCTTTGATTCTCTGTGGTGTACAATTTACATTTGGTATTAGTTTGAATAGGTTGGTACTGGCTTTTCATGAAGCTTTGAATTAGTTGTGCTCTTAAATTTCAAATAAGAACTAATGACAGTAAATTTCTATGAACAGGCAATGTTGCACTTTTGGCTTTGATGAAGTACCTACAGAATGACCATTTTAGAAGATCAATCAACTCACTGCATTACATGTACATACGGTTTGTATACACAGATATTTTTTTGGGGGGTAGTGGAGTTGTTACAAGAAGATAGAATTAGATCCTCTAATCTGAACTGTTGCCAACAAATGTATTGATTTTGATAATGGTTTCTGTACACAAGGACAGAAATACCTTTACAAGTCTGTATGTCTCGTCTCTGTAGTCCTGAATGATTCTTTGTCTGTGATACACCTGACCGAGCTATTGAGAAAGGGATGTTAGTTGTGTATGTAAAGACACCTTTGATGTTCAAGTGAAAAGAAGAAACTAAACCCAGCTTATTGTGTGAATAATGTGTATTTATATTAGGGCTAAATATATTTAAACTTTGATGCAAAATTATAATTTATCTGTGTTTCGATACAGTTAAGTCTTTAAATTTTAAAAATAAATAAATATAATTATTTTAATTCAATCACATTTTTTTTTGTGTATCAAACACGATTCAAGATGATGTTTGAATTGTTTATTTATTTTCATAAATTTCAACTCAAATATTATTTTAGAACCAACAAGTTTCACCTTTTGTTAAATATTAACAAGTTTTTTTATTATGATAGTTAATTCAGTTTTTAAAAGACTCTTTTAATTCCTGAATAAGTAAAAAGTCCTACAATTAAACCATGTTATTAAAATGTATTTTTAAAAATCAATTTTACAACAAATTAAAGATTGTTTTATCATTAGATTATAATATCTAATTTAAAGTTTTGTACATCTTTTTTTTCCATTTGGAATTACAGGGGCAGGAAATTAAAAATTATTTAATTGCATTATTAAATATTTGTTTTAAATAAATATAACAATTAACTTACAATTATGTTTTTATATTATTCATATATGTATTTACTTACAATGATTCTTACTGATATTATTTCTATAAAGGAATATCGATGTAACTTTGATGCTCACTCAATATTTAGAAAAAAAAATGATTTTTCAGAAGAAAACAAATATTAAAAGGGGACAATTTGTGCTTTTTTTTTTTTACAAATTTAATTTTCGCTTACCTGATTTATACATAATTGATCATATAATATACTTTAGTATAGCAAAATATGTTAAGAAACTTATCATATAGATATATATCTTAAGTTGATATGCATTAATATGAGATGAAACGTTATCTTATTATTACTAATTATAAATGGTATTAAATTACTAAGTAATAATATCAACATTATAATAATATTAATTCCATTTAAAATAGAATAATAATAAATTAATTGTCAATAATATTACTGAGTAAAATTCTATTAATAGATAAATTAATAATAAGTAAACTATTAATAGTTCTTATTAATTGTTTAAGTGATATCTTATTAATAGTTCTCCATTTACAAGATATCACTTAAACAAGTTTAGGTGAGCATTTTTATATTTTTTTTACATGAATGTATTTTAATGAATTATGAGGTAAAAGATGTAGGAGGAATGGATTCAGAATTTATTGGAATCACGTTAGTGATTAAAACCAGTTTAATGGTGAAGGTTTGAATTGAAATAAGTATGACTTTATTAATAAAATTCGAAGATAGGAATTTTAACTTGGCAGTACAAGATGAAAAAAAACATTCTTTTATTGTACCGAGCTTGATAAAAATAAACATGCACACACAAGTTATATTTTATATATTATTATTTAAAAATTATTTCTATAAATAAACTTTAAAAATAGGTTTGTAAACATAATTTAGTTTTTCCTAGGATCATTTGTGTTTTTTAATATTTAATTATCTAAAATAATTAATATATAATAAACTCTATTTTAAATAATATTTTTTTAAATAAAGTTCATACAAAATCTACCTCAAAATAATATTTTTGTTCATTGTATGGATAAGAATATTTATTTGTAGTTCTTGATAAGACCTTCACACTAAACTAGTTTTCACTACATTTAATGTTGATGAAGTATGATGATTGACCCAGTCACAAAAATAATAAAAGCAAATCAAATAACCAACACGTAAATTAAAACTTAACATATATCAAACCAAGTACAATATAAGGTTATAAGTTACATTCAATCTCAACTAGGAAGAAGTTAGTTGCTCATAATGATCTTTACGAGAAGTACATGAAGTAGTTTTCCTCCTTCCATAACTACAAAAGACATAAAAGGGCCTATTGGAATTTAAATTACAATTAGAGCCTATCGGAACCTAGGTAGTGCCCAACGTCAACCACCTTTAGAGTTCACTGTCAAGTGAGCGCCTAACTATCTCAGGGTGGCGCCCATCCCTATAACCACTGAAGTTCACTGACTTCAAATTTCAAGGTAGTGTCTAACGGTACCAACTCACTGTCTAGTACCATATTGAAAAAATCAGTGAACATAAACATCTCAACTTGTTCAAAAAGTTTACTCTAATTGGTACTTTTATCCCTTTTATAAATCCTAATTAGTGCCAAAACAATTTTAAATGTACCATTAGAAGCCAATTACACAAACTCAAATACTCACATTCAAACATTTCATGATTTCAAACAACAATTAAGAACATATATAATTTAGCATAATTTTCCTTTACCAAAAATTCATTCAACATAATTCTTCACAAATTAGATCTATCAAGCAACTCAAACCAAATCAACATACAATCTAATCAAGTATAAACCTACAATCCAGCAACAAGCACAACAAGCAAACACTAGTACCAGTTTCCCATACCTATAAGGTAGATAACTCTTTAGCTTAAAGTTACTTCTTATAACTTTAGTCCTTGCGAGATGATCTAACTATACATACAAAACTGTAATTAGAAATCTAAACATATCTTTATGATCATAGACAAATAAAAATGCACTTTGAGTCACATAAGTTAATAACAACTCACATGCAATTAAAAATGCAAATTGACTTAAAAAAGGAACAAAAAGTAAACTTACTCTTCTTCACTCTTATCAGATGGATGTGTACAACTTTTTTGTTAAGATCAATCATATGGTCTTTGATCTTTAAAAGAATGACGAATAAGATTAGAAATTTAAAGATAAGATAGAGAGGAACTTTAGAGAGAAGTTATAGAGAAGTGACCATTTTTATGAATTAAATCTCAATTCATTGAAATTTTATTTATAACTTTGACCTTTTATTAATTAAATAATAGAGTGTTAAATTTTAAAGTTACAACTAAAGGAAGTATTTCCTTAAGTCTGCATTTGGATCTTGAAAGTTGATGAGGACTTAATTAGGATGTAGAATTATGAAATTTTAAGTGTCATATTACACTATGAAATATTATGAATGTTAAAATTTTGTAAAGATTGTAAAAATATGAGAGATATGATAAATATGAGAGATATGTTACAATAAATACTTGTTATTTTATTTTATTCATATACTTACTCTATCTATATATAACAAAATGTAACGGAATATAAAGTCAAATAACTTTAGATAATCTTTTACTAAATAAAGCCACAAAATTATTGATTCGAAAAATTTTTCTTTTCAAATGTGAATAAGTGTGGACTTAAGCGAATGTTTACTATAGTCAACACTATTTTTTACATCTTACAATTTTGAATAATAATAATAATAATAATAATAATATATTTTTTATATTATTATTTAATTATAAATGGTGATAGTTAAATTCTATAATAATAATTATTATTATTTTAAAAATTATATTTTGTTTCTTCATAAATACCTATTAAACTCCTTTAGTAAGTCTATTTCTCTCTCTACGTATAAATTAAAATAAGTATTTTGGAATATGATCTTTTAAAAAACCAAAATATTAATATTTTTCTTCAAAATTTTATTTAGAAAATTTTTCCATCCATTTTTTTTATTTTGTTTACAAATTAAAATTTTATTATTTTAAAAAATAATTAAATTATCAATAACCAACTTTTTTTTATTCCACAATATTAGTTATTAGCAATCTATTACAAATTTATAATCTAATATTCTATATTTAAAAACACAAACAATTTTTAATTATTATAATATAATACATATACTTAAAATATTTATTTTTTGTTTGTAAAACTTTATTTAAATAGAAAAGGAAATAAATATTACGTGGATACAGATACCCTTTTCTTCTTCAACGAACAACCATTTGGAAGCCCAGCCCATCGCTACTCTTCGTTTGCAATTAGGGTTTCCGGTATCTCCAACACCTTCTTCTCCGTCTTCGATTGCATTCGTTAGTGTTAATGGTTCAGCTCATGAAGAATTCTGGGAAGGCTGAAACCATTTCGTGCGGTGATGCGAAGAACAAGAACACCGTCAAGTTGGAGATCGTCGAGGACCCACTGGAAGAAGAGCATGCCCCCCTCAACAAGCGCCACAAACCCTCCTCTCAGGTATTTCCTAACCTATTTATCTAACTATCTATCTCCCTTTCAATCGCAAGATCGCGTTTTTAGTGACCTTGCTTGGGTTCAAAAGATTTGTTTTTTTCATTGTTCTCTCATGTTGAAATCCCTCTTTTGCGTTGCCAATTGCTATTTCCAGACTCAGAAGCTGCATTAATTTACATGTTATCTCAATTGCCTAACTGTATTTTCCCAAATCATAGAGCAAGCGCTTTGTATTGTTTAGCTGGAGAGGTTGAAATTTTTGTGTTGTTTGTGTGACCAATCGTGTAGCAATGGAGTGCTTCCAGCGATGCTTCTGTCAGTTCTCCTTCCAATCTGAATATTCTCGACGAGCCGAGCCCTTTGGGTTTGCGCCTGAGAAAGAGCCCTTCTCTGTTGGATTTGATTCAGATGAAGCTTTCTCAGGGAACTGCGCAGCAAAACGAGAATTTAAGCTCTGCAGTGAAAAGGGAGAGCAGGGCTGCTACTGCTGCTGCTGACAAGCTTAAGGCTTCAAATTTTCCGGCTTCGCTTCTGAGGATTGGTTCATGGGAGGTATATTTTGAGATTCGTTGTGGCTGTTATGTTTTGGAACTGTATTTTTGTTGTTCAACTTTGACTGGCTGAAGGTTCTACTTTTGGCAGTATAAATCGAGATATGAGGGTGACTTGGTTGCGAAGTGTTACTTTGCTAAACATAAACTTGTCTGGGAAGTTCTTGAAGGTGGTCTAAAGAGTAAAATAGAAATTCAATGGTCGGATATCGCGGCACTTAAGGCACATTGTCCTGATAATGGGCCTAGTACATTGACTGTTGTGGTAATTTATTTATCTGTTTTAGCTGCTGGAATAGTTCTTTATGAATCATTTGTGTATATGTATGGGCTTGAGATTAGTGTATAATTTTTGTAATTATTGTCTCAGCTTGCTAGACCGCCTCTTTACTTCAGGGAGACTAATCCTCAGCCTAGAAAGCATACACTATGGCAGGCAACGGCGGATTTTACTGATGGACAGTGTGGCAAACATAGGTATATTCTTTAAAACTGTTTTCTTCTGATATGTGGGTGTGGGTTAAGCTTTTGCCCTTTGAAAAGTTTGATGGTTTTATTCATTTATCATAAGTTGTGATGAAAAAATAGCTTTTCGATAAACCCATTCTTCACATTTACTGCTGTGAAATTTGAAAAGGCAGTGTGAAGTGTTCTGAAGTTATTTAGTGAATGAGGTCAAGTGCCTGTTTTGTATTTTGTTGAATCCAGACTACTCAATATGCATATAATGGAGCACTTTTAATCTTTGATCTGATTTATTTTTCGGAGCAGGGAATGATTTAAGTTTGGCAGAAATTTAATTTTCGGTAAAGTTTTAACAAGTTTAGGACTTTGGGGATGATCGAAAATATGATATTGTGGTTTGTAGGCTGCACTTTTTGCAATGTCCACAAGGGCTCTTGGCAAAACATTTTGAAAAGCTTATCCAGTGCGACATGCGCCTTAATTTCTTAAGCCAACAGCCAGAGATAATTTTGGAGTCACCACATTTTGACCCACAACCTTCTGCATTTGAGGACCCAGAAAATTCAAAAGATCGTGATCAGCTTCAAGTCAGTGGTAAAGGATCCTCCGCATCTTGTTTTCAAGACAGTGGATCACCTGTGGCGTCCCTGTCATCGTCACTTAAAATTGAACACAATGATCCACCTGGAATCACGATGGATAGTCTCCCGCAAGATGCACATTCACCCAGTTCAGGTATTAATACAAGAACTAAGTTCAGTCTGCCTTCGTTTCATGACCTACCCACTTTCCTCAGAAAATGTACAAATAAAAAGGAAACAGATGTTTAAAGATGAAAGACACACTTCCATACAAATGAACTAATGTGTTATATCCCGGAACATTCAGCTTTGATTTTCCATTTTTGGCTCTCCGTATTATTCCATTCGAATATGATGAGGATTTCCTGAGTAAAATATCTGTCTCTATAGTTGAGTTTGATTGATTAGTCATTTCTGTAGCTTGTTTGCCAGTCCATGTTTTTTCATGTTTAGATATTATTTTAGTGTATTTGTCAGTGTCATGATTTTTCTGGTGCTGTTTGGCTTAATTGTTTTATTTGTTTGCATTTTACACACAAGTCATGGACTGTAGCTCAATTGAAGGGAGTACAAGCTCTGAAACCGATTCGAAGGCCCCAAGAAATAGGGATCAGATAAAACTTCCTGGACTTCGACCTTCCATGTCAGTTAGTGATTTTATTGGCCAAATTGAACTTTGTCTATCAGAGCAAATATCCTCTGGGAATCCACCGTTCTCTGATGGAGGAGCAGAGTACAAGGAGATGCTGGAAGACATTGCACAACATCTTCTTAATGACAATCAGGTTGCAGCAACTTCTGATGAAAAGTCACTCATGTCAAGGGTTAATTCTCTCTGCTGTCTTCTGCAGAAGGAACCTGTAACTGTGCAGAATTCTCATTTTGCTGAAGATAGTACTATTGAAGGAGCTGATGAAGGAAAAGATCTCAAACCTGCCGAGGAGGAATTAAGGGATGTTTCTGGTGGCAAGCAAGCACTAGGCATGTCTAGGAAAGACTCGTTTAGTGATCTGCTTCTCCACTTACCTAGAATCGCTTCTCTTCCAAAGTTCTTGTTTAACATATCAGAAGAGGATGGCGACAGTCATGCCAGTTAAGATGTTCTCTTATTCCAACTTTCAAATTTGGCAAGTACGGAGCTACCTAGCAGTGTTTAGCTGCATAGGGAGTATGTTGTGTCTTTGTAGCAGTGCAGGTTTAATTTCTACCCTGGGAACCACTGGGATTTGGAAAAGTTGTTTTAATGAAGAATCCAAGTGGTGCCCATGTAAAAAATTGTGAAGTAGATGTTTAGCTCTGTATTTGTTTTTTTGAAAGATTTATTTGTGGGTTGTAAGTAAAATCATGTGTTGCCTGTTCGATCAGGCTATTATTCATGGTTGGTATCCCTGTCTTTCCATGGAATGGAGATAAGCTTGAGCTGACACTATCGCACTGGCAATCTCAGTCTGTAAATTCAAAATAGTAGTCTCATTATTCATCAGTCTCTGGAGTTTCTAGCTTTAAAAATTCTTTACCTTGGTTTTTGTTTGCCACTTTGTCGTTCATTTCTGATTCTTTAGCGCAAACAGATAGTGGAAAATTAAATGAATGATTTGTTGGAGCTAGGACTTTGAACTGAAGGATTAATAAAATCAGGAGTCAGATAGCTCAAAAATAATGATCTAAATAAGTATTTATTCTTTAATAAGCACTTTTTAAAATCATTATTTTTGGAAGCAGTTAGAATTTTCTTATTTATAAATGCAAAATATTATATATTTTTAAAATAAGCATATTTGATAAGCACCAATGAATAAAAAATTGCTCATTTTATTAAAAAGGTTGTTTTTAAAAATAAGCACTAAAATCGCGGGATTAAAATTTGGCACTAAATTAAGTTTAACAGCTATGACTGGTTTAATTGGTTGGAATCAGTATGATTGTCCCGAAAATTTTAAATTAAAATAATTGATTTATTCCGATTTAACTTGTTCTTGTTCTATTGAAGGTGTTGATTCAATATTAAGCCCACTAAGAGGTGATTCATCTAAATATATTTTTGGACTTGAGAAAAAAAAAAGACTTTGAAAATACTCAATTTTATTTCAAAACACTCACACAGCTCTTATTCATGAGATTTTTGCCATTCAAACCTTATTTGCAAATGTAAGACTTGAATTCCCAGCTAAGGTATTAGCACACCTTATTCTTATTCAAACTTAAGATGAGTTATTATGAGTTAATAGTTTATGCTTAATTTTAAGCTATTTGTTTTATGTGATAATTTTTTTTCTAATTTTTATACATATTTATTTTCTACGACTTACCTTCTTGAGATATCTTCTCCATTTTTTTTTAAATTGAAAACTCTATTTTTTGGTTCTTATAATCTTATTTCCTTCTTTGATAATTAATATTTTTCTAAGAGCCTCATTTTTTATATTAGATCGTTTAATTTTAAAATTTGACCTTCATAGGTTTTGTTTTCTAAAACTCTAATTTCACAAACAAGATATTTTCATCTCTTCTTTTGGAAATTTGAACTAAAATTATCAAATTTCTCTTCTAATCCATTATGTTAATACTTCAATCACTACAAGAAAAACCTAAATGATGACCAAAATTAATTAATCACTATAGTTACCAATTTAGATACTAATCTATAAACTAAAAATTATTAGTAACTAAATTAATTTTAAAAAATTCTAATTGATATCTAAATTGGTCATTTATATTAACTACTTAGGTTTTGACTATCATTACCAATGAAATGAATTGGTGACGAAATTAGTCTTTAGTTAATTATTTAGAGACCAATCTAAAAATAAATTCTTTTAGTAACCATTACTAGTAATTTAAAGTAGTTATGTGCAAACTAATTAGTTAAACTTAAAAAAATATAAATATAAAAAATAATTAAAAAAATTATGAAGTAAACAAACTTAACAAAAATTGAGATTTATTTGAATAAAATAACAAAATTAGAACAAATTTGAGAAAATTTTAACAAAAAAATTGAAAAAAAAAGAGTATTTTAACCTATTAAAAAAGACTTATCATGTATAGACAAACATTCATTTTTTTTATATATATATATATATATATATATATATATATATATATATATATATATATATATATATTACCAAGTCACTCTTTTTGCATGAGATTTATTAGTTTAAATTATTATGTCTTTATACCTATGCTTATTTATTCATAACAAATTATTTTGTTATTGTGAGAACGAATATAAAATTTGAATGTTTTAAAAGTAAAGATAAATTTACCAATTCACGTATTAATAATCTTTCGTACCTTCATTAAATTACTTCAATGCAGAGTTTATTTTCAATGATATTTAAATTGTATGCTGATGATATTCTTTTAATGTAGTATGTGAGAATTATTTTATTTAAATAGAATAATACTAAATCATATAGCTTAACAACAATTAAGGACATTACAATATGTATCACTAATATATTTTCATAATTTCATCAAACTGCCGACCTTTTTCATTTCCTTTTCTATTCATCTAATTTTTTCTTAACTTTTCCTAGTTGATCATTTTTCTCAAAAATTTTCTTGAATAAATCCATCATACCTACATAATAACTCTCTCAAGTCTATGGACATATATAAAACTTCCTCCATTTTATTTCCATCATTATATATATGATGCTTTAAAAAAAAAAAAATAACACAGTGAACAGCACAAGTCTGACTTATGCAATATTAAAAAGAAAAAAGAAAAAATAGAAAAAATAGAGTCAATAGAGAACATTTTTAAACAGAAAATAATGCAACAGAGGAGGATCCCGTGGTAACAGCAAAGGGTAAATTTCAAGAGGCACTGAGAAGGTCAAGATTAGGCATTGATGTTCCTGCTAAGAAGGCCTGGAACATTGTGAGAGCAAGTTTTGGTTTATGCAAAGGAACTTCATGGCCTGCACCCCTTACAACCACAAACGTAAGTCCAGAATATTCTTGGGTCCATCCTCCTACCTGTTCCATTTATATAACGTAGCAGTGCACAAGAGTCGCAAGAACAGAAAATAAACTGAGAAACCAAGTTACAAGAAATTCAAGACAAAAAAATCAGTCATTGTGGAATGACTTACCTCCCCATCATCATACCATGCACGCCAAGGACTCACGGTAGGGAGCTTCAAAGCATTTATGCTATAGCGAGTAGACGTGACAGGTATAACCGTGTCCGTATTACCACTGATATAATCAAGGACATTGAAATGATTTTGTACGTTTAGATTATGTGAAATCAAGAATTTCATCAAGAGAGGGTTTCAGACAAAATGTAATTAGCAAATTGTACAAGGCAACGTAACAGATGCTGAGAATCAGTTTCAAGCTCTTCTTGGCTCACTTTACATATATATGTATTACATCAAACAAACGAGTAAACCCAGGTATTAGGTTTAATTAACCATTTGATCCTTCTTACAAAACTTGTCCTTTTAGTCCCTACACTTAAAAAACTCCTTTTAGTCTGTACCTATATCATTTTTAATTCCTTTTATTCCTTTTCATAGGGACTAAAAGACATAAAAAAAATATGTATAGAGAGAGATTTAAAATGGTATGTGTAAGAATAAGAGGGATGCCTTTACCTATATAGACTAAAAGGGAATGATTTTGTAACTATAGGTTTAAATCTAGATATAAGAAAATAAGACTAACCTGAACACCCATATCTTCAGACCCACGTCAATAAGTTCTTGATAAATATCGAGCACTGATATTGGAGAATCATTCCAGTTTGTATTTACCACGTCACTGCAAAAAATGAGAATAAGAGGATTGTGTTGTCTGTAAGTTTGGTAAAAGAAACCAAACAGGTGCAAATAGAGAGAGATATAGACAAAAGGTACGACAATACATTCTACGTTGTGCCTACAATCCCTAAAGTTGCAACCAATTATCAAAATCTCCAAATGATGTAGTTGCAGGGATTCTTAAATTATTAAAGCGATAGTAAAAATAAGAAGAAATGAGAATATCAAGACATGTGTGGCCATATGAAAAGTGCCAAGACAAGATACATTTGTACATGAGGAGATATGGGTTTGGCACCGATTGAGAAAAAGATTAACAAAAAATCAGTTAAAATGACTTGGACACAGATGAGAACCTTTAGAGAACCACCTATGGTAGTTGGAGAGACCAAAGCCCTATAAACCCCATACTAGAGTCTTACATTTGGAAAAAAGAGCAAGAGAAAAATTCTTATAAAGGTCGTCTTTATCTCGAAGATGAAACTAGGTGGCATTCAACTTACCTAATGTTATAGGCATCCTTGACTTTTAAAGATGCCTTTGATTTGTTGGATATGCAAGACAAGAAAATTGGTATTGAATTGTCCAAAAATTATGTTAGTGTGCCAATAGAAGAAGATTGGAACCATGTTAGGTCAATTATAGTATTTTAAAGATGTTTTATGACTCTACAATACATACTTGTGGTTCTTCCTACATGATTAGTCACATGTATGCGAAGGAGGTGTTTGGCATTGGGGAAAAAATTTGACAATACTCCCAAAGTAATGAAGAAAAGATAAAGTCAATGGCACTGAATATGAAGGGTAACTATATAACAAATACCGGGGAAATGTTGATGGAATTAATATGTAACTCATCGTTGTTGTGCTTGATCCTAGGAACAAGTTAGATTTTATTAATTACCTCATTGTGTATATATTTAAACTTGATAAGGCAAGTCAATTGAAGTCAAAATTAATGTCATCTTTGATCTTTGAAAACATTTTATGAGCAATATCTAGGTATTGAGGAGGGTTCACCAGGTCGCCAACAAGAATTACAGTTAGATGATGAAGATTATGATTCTTTGAACTCAATTGTCCAAGTGATTCAGTTCTGAATTGCGCTCTCTTGATCAAGGTGATCAAGGTTTGCTTGTGGAAGGGTTTCACAAGTTTGTGTTGGGATCTTGTAGGGTTAAAGATCTGGTGTAAAGTGTTGCTCTTCTTGTTTTTCGTGTAAGGTGTTTATACAAAGTAGAGGTTAATGGATTAGGATGATTACACAACTAGATGTAGCCTCTTTGGGAGGTGAACCAGTACAAATTTTTATGTTCCTCTTATTGACACTATTTGTCTTATATTAGTGACTTGATAATTATTGCTTACCCATCTTGGATATAAAGAAATTGATATTGATAATTGTTAGATATCGTTTGATATTATTAAGATATTGTTAGATATTGTTAATTAAAATATCAAACAATATCTTTTATTTACTCTATTTATTTTCCCTTCATCGTCTCTGGCAGCGATCACCTGTGTCGGAATCGTCTCGTCCTGCTCTTTCTAGATATGGTCTTGTTGATTCAATCGGACCTCTTTGGTATTTTAAGGTTTTCTTTTTTCCTCTCTTCTCTTCTTCCATGGTGTCTTCCGCTACCTCTTCCAACTCAGCCAGGATAACCATAGCCAGTGATAATCCTGATGCAGAGGAAGATCAGGTAAGAGATGATAAGTACCACAACTTGTTGGAGACCAAAGCCAACAATGATGAATGGTTGCTGGTCACCTTTTTGGTTCTTAGAGCAAACTCATTTATGCAGGAAATTAAAAATACTTAATTGAAAAGCTTTTTTGCATGATAAACAAGACCATCATTCCTCCTTATCTTACTTTGTGTGTTCTTTGTTTGCATCTCCAATTTGTATGCGTCACAATCAGTATAGCATTGCTTCTTTTGTTCTTTGAACTCATTTCAATACTAAGTGTAGAATAAACATGTATTAGAGCCAGTTTTTCAATCCTGTTTTGCATTTGTGGTACGTTCTTGCAAGAAAATGCATATGACATCCGTGATCAAGAAGTTCAATGCGAAGAATAGATTCAACCATAGGACAATTAACATACGAGTTTTGGTCAAGAAGCAAGGGGGAGCAAGGGGTGTATGCACCACCTTCTCAAAACAAGTCAAACATAGAGAGGCAAGTTTTGGCACAAATGGAGGAAAAGGCTCATTCAACGTTAAGGCTAAAGCTAGAGAAGCTCTTCAGCAAGCTTTTGTCGAAGAGGAAATTGATGGGTCTTTTGAGAGAGGATCACCGGAGAAATATAACATCAATGAGGCATGAGTCTGGAATTAGCACCACCTCCAACCCAAAACCTTAAGGCAGTGGGTTTATAAAGCTTCATCCTTATATGGTGTTCAACTTTTTCATTTTCATTCAATTGGGACTTAGACTCACTTAAATTCTCAATAATCTCCCTTCAAGTGTGAGTCTCTTCACATTGGCACTTCCCCCTTAAGCTTTCACATCACACAAACCACGAGTACCCCTTACTTGTATCGCCGATCACATAACGGGACATGCATGCCTAACCCTCCATTAGGAAGACTTTCGATACAAAGACTCGTCTGAACTGGTCACGAAGGCAAACCTTCAACTTTGATGATAGGTCTTCTGAGAGAGGATCACCGGGAGATACAACATCAATGAAAAATTAGTCCACCCACACATAAAGGATTGTCACCACCTACAACCTAAAACCTTAAAGTAATGAGTTTATGGATCTTCATCCTTATATGATGCTTAAATTTTTCATTTTTACTCAATGAGGTACTTAGACTCACATTTTGATTCCCAACAGGAGGGTGTGTCACTCAAGGCTCATCTTGATGAATTCAATTCAATCTTGATGGAGCAACTTCAAGACATTGATATCAAGGTAGAAGATGAAGATGGAATGATGATTTTGCTCGCCTCTGTCCCATCGTCCTACGAGAACTTGGCAAGTTCTTTGAGCGTAGGAAAGGATTGCATTACGCATGAAGAGGTGAAGTCTAGCCTCTAGACAAGGCAGTTTCGCCTCAACATTTGAGTGTAGAAAATTTGTCGTCTTTTGGGTTGGTGTTCTTCAAGAAAAACCCAACGTCCAAAAGTTGAGGAAGACAAAGATTGATCCTAAAGATGCTTATAGGTATTGCAAGCAGTCAGAGCATTATAGGATAGATTGTCCAATATTGGGGAAATAGGATTAGGTGGCAGCTATAGCTAGAAAGTGGAATCATTTGTGATGATCATGTGTTGAGCATTGTCTTAAGACAACAGTAATTTGATAGGTGGGCATTGAATCCACATGAGTCCTCAAAGGGACTAGTTTACCATATTTGATGAGTTGAAAGGTTATAACGTTTTGATAGGCAGAGATACTTCTTGTAAGACAATTGGTGTGGCATAAAAAGTATCATCAGAAATCATACCAGGTGACGGAGAATGAGTTAAGAAATGTAGTCAAAGAGTAGGGCAAAGTTATCCAAGAGAAATGTCCCATTGTGTCTCAAACAAACACTTGGCGGCAATGAAATGATGAAGAAATTGCATGAATATGGAAGAGAAGGTGAATATGAGATATGTCCAGTGTGGTGGAGACGGTAAGGGATCATTAGTGTAATTTAGGGTGGATGTTGCCATCGGAGAGAAAGTGAGACAGAATATTTTCACCTGTGACATTCTAAACACTTTCTCATCCCAGTTCACCTAAACCTTATTTGGAGCTTACACCTTACTGTTTTTCCTTCTATATTTTTATTTTAAATTGAAACCTTTTACATTCGCATCAAATACTGTGGATGCAAATAGAAAATTTTCAAGTGCTTCTCAAGTGATCATTACCTGCAGGTCTCCCATGCAGCAGGCTTATGATCTAGATCAACATGAAGAACTGTTTGGACCTCAGGTCGATTGAAGTATGCAGTGGAGTGACTTTCGGTGCATGGATCATACTGTGCACTGAGACGGCGTCTACCAATTTTCTGTAGCATGACATAACACATCAATAATAATGATATGTAGTACAAATCTGTCACGTGCACTGTATAATCGTATTTAAAATATATTCACACTTACATTCTTTCTTCTCACCAGCCCACTTAGCTGACTAACATTGCCATGGCACGGTGGTGTATACAGACTGTATGGGTCTATATTTCCAAGTTCGTCGTAAGCAATGTCCCAAATTTTTTCACATGAATTTGATGGGTGTTCAACTGATTGAAAATCACAAAGTTGGTTCAAAAGCTTGTATGTTTGATCCGAAATCAAACCACTTGACCACATAAACTCGAACATCCCTAATTGATCATTATAATCATCCGTCAGAGCATTTCCTACCTGCAGCAGAGATATATGGATTAAACTAATAATAAGAAGTGACACAAATCAAATATTTATTTTTATGCAAAATTAGAACCCATACCATGAAACCTTTCAGATTTATAGCATTTTCTTTAGTAGCTGAGTTGTACTTAACAATAACTTGGCTAAGTTGAGGAACGTAATGTCCTGATACATGAGATTAATGATTGAACAATATCAATTAGGACATGTTAAAATCTATAAGACCATAATCAAAGAACTCGAACATCTACTCAAAACAAACAGAGCAGTATTGAAGTGCCAAATCTATTTCAGCTGACAACATAACCACTACTAGCAAACAATGACTTTAAAAAGAAAACAATGAAACAAAAAAACAGAAAAATCTAAAGAACAGAATATCAGTTACTTTCAATTTTAAACTTACGCTGAGCAATATTGTTTACCTGCATAGCTCTCACCACTAATTAAAAAGTCGCTTCTTCTGTATTGAGGAAAACGCTCAAACCACTTTAACAGAAATGATAAATTGTCCTCAGCTGCACATAAAGCTTTATTAATTTAGCTTGCACAAATTTACATATAGCAATATAAGGTGAGAGCTTTAGGGCAGTTAACCTTAACCACTCAGTCTTCTTTGATTCAAGCAAAACCAATATTAATCATCAATGTAAGACTGAACGGTAAAGATCCCTGCTATCACCTAATACGCGTGTGTGTACATGTGCAAATGTGAACCTGAAAAAACGGAAGCTGAATGAAAAATTGTACTACCTGTCCTCTTATCGCCATTGTTCAGCAGGTCGGATCCGTTAATTGAATATGAAAATCCAACTCCAACAGGAGTGTCAAGAAAAAGAAGGTTGGCATCTGAAAAAAAAATTAAAAAAAAGTGGTAAAATATAACTTTTCATATAACCTCTTCAACTTTCATCTTCAATGTTTTCTTCTCAAATAAGTTTTCCGATAACTTTTCCAAACAAATTTTTTTCTTCATATTTTCTCTCCTAAAAATTGTACGGAAAAATTTCTCCAAACACGACCTGAAAGTGGAAAGGAAGGTTGTGGTTCACCTCACCTCGGTTCCAAGCATAGGGATTAGGATGAAGAGTCTTGCCATCTGAATTTATATGAAAGGGTCCAATTTCCTCTGACTGTCCGTAAGCAATGGATGAACAACCAGGTCCTGCGCGCATGCACACCAAATATTTGATTTCGTGTCAATCGATCGTTAACAATGTTATACGTAGCAGCAGAAGAACTAAAACAAAAATGAATTGTTAGCTAGTGAAGAGCAAATTTGAACTCGCCTCCATTGAGCCATAAAACAAGGGGCTTGGAATGAGGATCTTCAAGAGCCTCGATGAACCAGTAGAAGAGTGCTCTCTCAGCATTCTCATCGACGGTGATGTACCCAGCGTAGTGTGCGAAGCTAACGTTGAAGGTTTGACCCGGGAGCGTACCGACCCGGTCCTTCTGTTGTTGGAGCAACGGAGGGTCCGTGGAGAAGGAGGTTGCAACACCGCTGCATAACAATAGAGTGGCTATGCACAAAATTTCAGACCACCCGCGTTGCGCCATTTGCCACTCGATGCAGGAGCTCCCAGGATCTGTTACTGGTTAGTTACAGATAAGTCACGCCCTTTACATTGATAGCATTCGTATGGGATTTTATATAAATAAAAAAATAAAAAAATATATATTATAGTTTTTAATTAAATCTTATTTTTTATATTTTTAAAAAATTAATTTAGCTTTTTCTTTAAGTGGGTTTGTACAACAAGGCAGTGAACGTTTTAATTTTATACAATTTCACTTCATCTAGTTCTCCTTCGCAACCATTTTACTAATTACAAATTATTATTTATTAAGAGTAACCAGAGTCTCTCTGACATATTTACTAATAATCACGTGGGTATACAACGTTTCTTAAGGACTAAACAAGTTATTTGGTGTTTACGAGGAAATTCTCATTGAGAGGATGTTACAAACAAACATTCTTTCTATCTAAAAATTTAACTTTATTGAGTGAAGAATTTATAAATATAAATTATCTCTAAAAAATTCTTTATAACATGCAATGATCCTACTTAGGAGTTGAATGATCCTACTTAGGAGTTGAAGCTTTATAACTTTCTTTATCTAAGAAAGAATTTACATAGAATATGTGTATGTATTATACATTTTTTATTGATTTTCCATGAAAAGACTTCCTTTTATGAACTTTCTAAATTGGGCCATTGATGTTTGTCTTATGGTATTGTTTTTTAAACATGTTTGTCTTTTATGTAACACATTTTATTGCCACGAATTGTGATAGGGACATGTTTTTTCTTTTAAAACTCCTTGCTTCTTCTAGTAACTCCATATTGAACATATAATCTCATATGATTAGTATGTTGTGTCAAAATCATTCTTAGGATGAGTTCCAATTTAACTTTTTACAACCCTTAGATGTATCACATATTGTAATGTGTCTTTGATTATTTCATATTAGATAAAGATAGGTCAAAACATAAAGAAGGAAAAGTTGAATTATATTTTAAAAAATTTAGAATCTTTTCATAATACATCCTCTCATGAAGTTTGAGTTGGTTGGCACTTGGATCAAGCCTAGTGTCATGAAGGCAAAGAGGAAAATTTGTCATTAGTACTTGTTGCCACTCACCTCAAGTTCGACATCAACTCCCAATGACGATCTGAGTTAAGCAACATAGAACTTGCACTGAGTGTCATTTTACTCGTGTTAAGCACCACTTTCTTTTTAGTGCAGGCGCTCAGCTTGTAACATGTGACATTGGGCACTGATTATGATGACATGACAAATTTGACTAATTTCTCCTGATATTTTAAAGAAAAAGGGAATTTTTTTGATAATTTTAAAGTGAGAAACACGGTTTTGAAGATCTATAAGGTCGCTAGGGTATTTTGGAGTCATTTACTCTCCTATTTGATTATTCATCCTCTTTCATTTTTCATTTTTTTTTCTTTTTAGGCTCTTCATGACAATGAAGAGATATCTCATTTTGTTGAGGTCAGATGTAATCAACTAAATTTTTGTGTAACATGTATTGTTTTTATATCAAACTCTCGTTCGACTCTAGTATTTAGTTTTTATGTTTAATGTTTGTTGTGGTTTGATCATCCATAATTTAATAATTGATTCATTAAGTATTGAAAAATATTTTTTCTAATTTAGAAGTGAAATAAAATACCTAATAAAACTTTTGCTATGAAAGCAATAAATATGCTTATTAAGTGCTGAAAGAATTTATTCTTAATAAATAAACCTAGACACGTTCTATGGAATTAGGATGCCATATATTTTCCTATTCATTTAGTCTTGAAAGTGTTTGATACAATCCTGGGAAAAGTTTTATTTGTCTTTGCATAATTTTAATTATTTTAAATATTTATATAATTTTTTAATTTTCTTTTGTCTAAATTAACTATATATTACAATTATTGTCATGTATTACACAGTTCCTTTTAAATAACAATAATTAATTATTACTTATTATTATGCAATTGATACACTTGCTATTTAAATCTTGCTAAGAGTATTATATGTCTTTTCCTAATCTTAACAAACCACTTGTGTGCTACGATTAATTAGGAATTAACTTAGTGTCAAACATAAAATTAGTTGAGTTAACTTTTAAGTTAAGTAGTCTTATATTTACATTTGGATTTTGGATTTGATAATGTTTCTAAACACTTAAGAGATATTTTTTTCCTCTTTAAACCAGTCGCATGCTCCTTATAAAAGATAATCCACGCTTTTTATAAAATCAATTTGATATTTTGAGTTCATTTTGGAAGTTTTGAGAGTTCTTTACTCTTGGTTTAATTCTTATTTTGATAAACTTTTTTGAGGTTAGGGATTATTTTTCACTTATCCTTTAAAATTCATTACAAAGAGAACATGTTTTTTTCTATTTTTAAGTCTCCATCAATTTTCTAATTTCTTTCGCAAAATATTTTTGTTTTACATGTTATTTTTCATAGGTTTTTGGTGAGATATGAAATGGGATTACTATGAGGCATGCTTTTACAAGTTTTTCCTTCTACAACACCTTCTGAGTTAATCAAAATCCCATTAGCCTCCTAAACTCCTCATTAAGGCAAGGACTATCAAGTGATGTTTGTTTCTTAACTCAGTAATTAAACTTGTTGGTATGAAAAAGAAAATTATAGGAAGAAAGCAATAAAATTAATCTCCAGCAACTCTTTTACTATATACCATCCTTATTTTTATTAGGTTTAATTAGTCAGATGATACCCACTTTCGTTTAGATGTATCAGTTTGGTACTCGTTTTTAAAAGTGTGTCTATCGAGTTCTAACTTATGAAGAAGTATCTCCATCAGGTTCCTTTCAAGCAAAAATTACTAAAACTATTAATTTAATTAATGACTTTTACCACTAAATTTTAATATAAATATCAATACTTAATTTTGTAAATCATTTTAAATTTTTAAATATCAAATATCATTAACAGTGTTAATAATTTGTTGCTGAAAATGACCTAATTGAAGCGTCTTTTCAAAAGTTAAGACTTAATTAAAATATTTTTAAAAGTGGATACCAAACTGACACATCTGAATGAAAGTGGTACCGGTCGACTAATTAAACTTTTTATTACTAATACGTGAGTGGTTTGAATATTCTTCCCCTTGTGACCGGTTTTCATGATTTTTCTTGTTTCCCTCTATACTTGAGAGGAATGAATGATCATGATGCCCTTACAAAGAAGGACTTGCTTTATTGTATTCTTACTTTGAACCGTAACGGAGAAACAACAGCTTAATGGACCCAAAAAAAGTGATAAATACTCAATGAAGAATCATTGAATTCCCACCAATATTTCTTGATACATTCACCAACCTCTCCTCAACGCTATTCCCATTCAATTCCCTCTCATTTATGACCCGACCAGACCCCCACCTTGCTCTTTACTTTTCTTTACTCATTCATATTGTCCTGCATGTTTCACTGTCTCTACCTTGCTCATTCACTGAGTCAAAATATTAAAAATCAAATAAAAAGTCTTGTTTTGTTTCTTAAAGATCTAGCTTTGCTCCGTATGCTCAGCCACAGAAATAAAGTACCCTAGCTTTAAGCTTAAGACAAAGACAATAATAGTTTGTTTCTTAGTATCACATACTCACGTAACCTAAAGATTTAGTGGGTTCAATTTTCATTTTACAAATCAGTTTTGTGGAGTTGAATTATGTATAAAGTTTACTTCTTAAAATGGTATTAGAGTTATAGATTTGAGTTTATCCTAATGAGATATGATGTTTGTGAGTGCCTATTGTGCCATCCACTATATGTAGATTTGTTGTTTATTGAATCTATTATCCACCCGCTATCGAACACTTATCAGACTACCCATTAATATTTAGTCAACACACATCAGTTGTATATGTCTTGGCATGAATGGGGTGTGTTGGAAGTTCAATCAACTAAATAAAAGGTCAATTTACAATAAGTGAGTGCAAACCTCATCTTACAAGTCCAGTTTGATAAATTTGAATTAAACTTAAAATTTACTTATTAGCATACTATCAGAGTCATGTTTGGACTATATTATAAATAAATCTGTTGTTTATTAGAATCTATTGAATCATTCGCTATCAGGATATTTGTTGTTTGTTGGATTTATTGTCCGTCCACCGTCGAGTCGTCGTCCTTAAATACCGATTTTATAAAGTTGAGCAAGGCATTACTTTAAACTCTACGAATTGAGTCAAAGAAGGCTCTCTCAGATGTTTTTTCGTAGAAGTCCACAACCTTTGTGTTATGTTACATCAGAGCTACTTCATTTTTTCCTTAAAAGATCTTGGTACTAGTAATTGCAAGTTGCAACCCTGTTGTAAGTTAACCCTTCTACTCTATTCTCCGCTACAGAAAAAACATAAAGCATAATTTTTTTTCTTTTTTCATCAGTATTTTCCTTCGAATACTCTGTGTTACAGATAGTGCATGGAGATATGGGATGTAGAAAAGCACTGGAGTATGCATAATTATTCTGGTGTTGAAGTTCTGAAAGGGGCATTTTCCAAGTTTGCCGTGAGTGACTAACTATCTTGCATCATTTCTCAGTAACCGACATCTCTCCTTGCTGATGGCTTTGGGAGTGTTCGGTTCAGTTCTAGTTCTGACACTCTTCTTCAAGCACTTATCATCCCAGCAACCAAACACTGATGATTTCTTTGTGTCTGAGTTCTTGAAGAAGATGGACTTAGCATCCTCCCAGGTTTACAACTTTTCTGCTTCTGTCTGTTCATTTCAAGGAGTTTCATGTGATGCCAAGAAAGAACATGTTATTGGGTTAGTCTTTTCTGGCATGAAACTTTCTGGTCCTATTCCAGACACCACCATAGGTAAGCTCACAAAGCTTCGATCTTTGGACCTTAGTCACAACAAAATCACTGACTTGCCTCCTGATTTCTGGAGTTTTAGCATGCTCAAGAACCTTAACCTCTCCGGCAATCAGATTTCTGGTTCATTGACTAACAACATAGGAAACTTTGGTTTGCTGGAAGTGTTGGACTTGTCCAACAACAATTTCTCTGGGCAAATTCCTGAAGCTATTAGTTCCCTCATGAGTCTGAAAGTCATCAAACTTGACCACAACTGGTTTGAGCAAAGAATCCCTTCTGGGATTCTTAAGTGTCGTTCTCTTGTTTCAATTGATCTTTCTTCAAATCAGCTAAGTGGGACAGTTCCTGATGATTTTGGTGCTGCTTTTCCTAATCTCACTACCTTGAACCTTGCTGGGAATAGTATTAATGGCAGTGATTCTGATATTTCTGGGTTGAAATCCATTGTGAGTCTCAACATATCTGGAAATTCCTTTCAGGGTTCTGTGATGAAGTTATTTCAGGGAAGGGTTGAGGTCATGGATCTTAGAAGAAACCATTTTGAAGGTCCCATTTCTCAGGTACATTCCATCTCTAATTACAATTGGTCTCATTTAGTTTATCTGGATTTGTCAGAGAATCAGATGCATGGAGAGATTTCCAAAAATTTGATTGAATCCAAGAACCTAAAACACCTTAACCTTGCCAACAATAGATTTAGCAGACAGAAATTCCCCAAGGTTGAAATCATATCAGGATTGGAATATCTGAACTTGTCCAAAACTAGTCTCATTGGTTACATTCCTGCTGAAATCTCTCAACTTCGTAATTTGAGTACACTTGATGTTTCTATGAATCATCTAACAGGGAAAATCCCTTCACTAAACAACACAAACCTCCAAGTTCTTGACCTTTCAAACAACAATCTGAGTGGAGATATCCCATCATCAATCATAGAGAAACTCCCTTTAATGAAAAAGTACAACTTCTCATATAACAACTTAACCTTCTGTGCTTTGGAAATCAAATCAGCCATCATCCAAAGAGCATTCTATGGATCATTGAACAGTTGCCCCATTGCTGCAAACCCAAGTTTTCTGAGAAAAAGAGCCACTGAAAATAAGGGAATGAAGCTAGCCCTAGCATTGACCCTCTCAATGATCTTCTTGATTGCTGGGCTTATGCTTCTAGCTTTTGGTTGCCTTAAGAAAACAAAACCATGGCCTGTGAAACAAACCTCGTACAAAGAAGAACATCATAACATGTCTGGTCCCTTTTCATTCCACACTGATTCAACCACATGGGTGGCTGATGTGAAACAAGCAACATCAGTCCCAGTAGTGATCTTTGACAAGCCACTATTAAACATCACATTTGCAGACCTTTTGGCTGCAACTTCAAATTTTGATAGAGGTACCCTTTTGGCTGAAGGGAAATTTGGCCCTGTTTATAGAGGATTTCTACCAGGTGGTATTCATGTAGCAGTAAAAGTTCTGGTGGTTGGATCCACTCTTACAGACAAAGAAGCTGCAAGAGAACTTGAGTATCTTGGAAGAATAAAGCATCCCAATCTTGTTCCTCTAACAGGATATTGTGTAGCTGGGGATCAGAGGATTGCTATATATGACTACATGGAGAATGGAAACTTGCAAAATTTGCTTTATGATTTGCCACTTGGTGTACTTCAAAGCACAGATGATTGGAGCACAGATACATGGGAAGAAGATGTGAGTAATGGGATTCAAAACGCTGCATCAGAAGGAGGCATCACAACATGGAGATTTCGGCATAAAATCGCACTTGGCACTGCTCGAGCATTGGCTTTTCTGCATCATGGATGCTCCCCACCAATCATTCACAGAGATGTTAAAGCTAGCAGTGTGTATTTGGATTACAACTTGGAGCCAAGACTCTCTGATTTTGGGCTGGCTAAGATTTTGGATGAAGAGAGTGCACTTTGTTCACCTGGGTATGTTCCACCAGAGTTTTCTCAACAAGAATTCTGCACCTCAACTCCAAAATCTGATGTGTATTGTTTCGGGGTTGTGCTGTTTGAGCTGCTATCTGGGAAGAAACCAGTTGCAGATGATTATGGTGATGTAAAAGAAGCAACTTTGGTTAGCTGGGTGAGAGGGTTAGTGAGAGAGAACAAAGGTTCGAGAGCCATTGATCCGAAAATTCGTTGCACTGGAGCAGAAGAACAAATGGAAGAGGCCCTTAAGATTGGTTATCTCTGCACTGCTGATCTTCCTTCCAAGCGACCAAGCATGCAGCAGGTTGTTGGACTTCTTAAAGACATCGAACCTTCTAATTAGCATGACAATAAACAAATGTTGTCGTTTTTCTTCTAGTTTTATCACTTTGACTTTTGCTGCTGTAGGAGAGTTCCATGAAGTAAATGTAAATCACTTCAAATATTCAAAGTATGTTCATGTTTTACCACACTCTTAATATGGCAGTTATGCAACGCGTTTAGTCAATCATTTATTATAGGTTTTTTTTTTACAAAAAGCATGCAATTTTTTTTTAAAAATATCAATATGGATAGATCTAACAAAAATTACAAAAATGGATCAGTTGTATCATGTTGTCACGATTTTAGTGCTAAACACTTTTAAATTGAAATCGTGTTAAAGTGACACAATTTTAATTTAGTGCACTTTATAATGAAATGGTGACAGGTAGACATAACTTTCAACTTTGTAGAAGTAGTATTAGGATGACATACTTCAATTTAAAATGTTTTGAAGTAAAGTTGGATCATGTGTTACTTTGACACGACACGACTTTAACTTTAAAAATATTTTAAACTAAAGTTATGACATATTAACACAGTTTCTTGATAACTGTTATGATATCGAACAATACGGAAACATAAGATTGTGACAATTAGAATTAAAGAGAAGTAAGTAAAAGAGTAAGAAAAATAACATGCAACTCTTTTGAATGTAAGAAGAAAAATCACAAGACGATAATGAACAAAGTTCCACTATAAAAAAAAAAGTACAAAGCTCTTGAATGGGAACAAGAATCTCACCAAAATACACTTAGGTGTATATTACAAAGTGTGTCTCTCTAAATGTTTTTCTATCTCCTTTTTCAAGTCATGGAGATATTATTTATAGGTTTCAAAACTGAACCTATAAATAAGTCATATGAAAAGTCTTCTGAACTTGTAAATAAGTTATATGAAAAGTCTTCAAAACTTAACTGGTAAATAGGTTATATGAAAAGTCTTAAAAACTTAAGGAGAATAATAATTATTGCTTAATATAACGTGTGATATTAGGAGTTGGATGAGAACCACGTATTATCTCTCACATTTATGTTCATCTCATGACTTCATCTTCTTCCCTTCTCACTATTCATCCTCTTCAAATCTCTTTTTACTTTGTATTCTACGGTTCTATTAGTTCATTATCATCTTCTCTACTGTTCATTCTCTCCACTATTTATCTTTTTTCCTGAATTTTCATCTTCTTTGAGTTTCTTTTTCTCTATGTTTCTTTTTGATTTTTTCAATTTTTTTTCTTCATCATGAATCGTATGTGAGTGACGCAAACCAAATCGCAAATCACACGATTCACAATCGATTCAGCGATCCATGTTTCGATTCAGGTTACAAAACAATTCATTAAACAATATGTATCGCTGGGAGAATTTTGCGGTGAATCGAGATTCGGATTTTACGATTCTTACATTTTAACTACACTGATTCTAATAATAATAAAATCGTATCTTAGCACAATTTATTCAATTTCGTAATTTTTTCAAGAAAGAATTGTCTATTTGAATATTTTTTTTTCTAAAAAATACGCTTTTCCTGCTTTTTCTTTTCTTTTACAATTCCGCTGCATTTACATTTAATACACATGTTTGATACCTTCTCAATGCACTTTTGTTGGTTGCCTTTTTTTTTTTTTTTTTATTTTTTTTTTTATTTTTTTTTTTTTTTTTCTTTTCTTTGTTTTTTTTTTGTTTTCTTTTTTTTTTTTCTTTTCCTTATTTCTTTTAATTTGTTAATGTTCAATATGTGTGCATTATATTAATTTGTTATATTTTGTTTGGTGAATTTGTTGACTCACAACGATGATCGACTAGATTTTTAAGAAAATATATATTTGCAACACTATTTCGATGGTTATATTTAGGGATGTCAACGGGGCACGTAGGGTACGGGTAGTAGCTCCCTCGTACCCTACCCGCTGGATAAATATTCGCCCCGTACCCGTACCCATATCCATCGGGTATCCGTTATACGGATACCCGTCTATTTTTTTCATATTCACGGGTATCCACGGGTACCTGCGGGTATTTACAAAATAATTTAAAAAATAAATATTTAATCATAAATTCAAATAAAATACATATTTGTCATAAATTTTAAATAAAGTTCAAACAAACTCAAGTCATACAAGTCCAAATAATTATAAAAATAAATATAAAATGACGTTCAACACAATGGATATTCTTTAATTAGTGTTTTGATCAACAAGCCAACTTTCTCGTATTGATTTCTAAAAAATAATCAAATAATAAACCCAAAATGCCACGTGTCAAGTATTTTTATTTTGATTCTATCATTTGACAACAAGCATACCATAAACGTCACTGTCTATATAGGATTTGATGTATATGCCTAATTTCAAAGAAAGGAAAGAGAAGGATGTCAAGGAGTGTACTTGGAAGAAGACAAATTAGATTAGAATGTTTTTTACATATATATACAAGGATATTTTTGTGAATTAAAGTTTAGCGGGTACGAGTATCCATGAGTACGGATACTATGATACCCGTACTCGCCCCGTTAACATGCGAGTATCAAAAATGTCCGTACCCGCGGGTAGCGGGTATCATTTTTAATATCAATTTTCTATCCATTGCGGATTTTATCCACGGATACCCGCAGATACTGCGGATACGGATATTTTTGACAACCCTAGTCATATTGAGCATAATTTTAATTGAATTGAGTGATATATAGTTATTATCGGTATTAGGAGATTTAAAAATCAAGGATATTAAAGATGGTGATATGTATTGTTTTTTTATTAAATGTGAAATCGGTGAAGAGATAAATAAATTTATCACGAACTTGAAAAACTAAACTCTAAACCTTAAAACAAGAGAAAAAAAGTAAAGTTAAATTTTGTGAGCAGATATATTGAAAGAGAATAAATAAGATCAAGAGTTCAATAAAAATCATAAAATAATTGAAGAAAATACTTTTAAATGAAGAGAGTCGGAAGTTATATTGTGTAGTGTTTGAAGTGAATGGTTTTGGAGTCTAGTCTTAATCCTCTACCGTAATGTTTAATAAGATATTTCATCGTTTCATGATAAAATAAAATAATAATAATAATAATAATAATAATAATAATAATAATAATAATAATAATAATAATAAGTATTCATGGAATGAGTATCTCATCTTGAGTGTGATAATAAAAGAAAAATGATTTAAAATAATAGGACTATTTAAGCCTTAAATCAGAGTGATAATAAAAGAAAAACATGATTTAATAATAAGAGTATTATGCCTTACGTTTAGAGACATGATAAGCGCTTTAAATTATGGAGGGGTTATTCCTGTACCATATTTTTTTCTTTTATCATCATACACCTAAAAACTATGATTTTATTCATTTTTTTATTTTGAGTTATCCAGTGCACAATTAAAAATATTTCGGAATGCATAATAAAAAAATAAAAAAAAATATATTTTGGATTGTATATTTTGAAATAAAAGAATATATATTATGGAATATGCAATCTAAAATATAAATTTTGTATTTCAAATCTTTTATTCTGGAAAACAACTACAAAATGCATTCTAATTACGCATTTTATAATATAAAATAAAAAATGTATTTTAGATTGTATATTAGATTGTATTTTTGCCTGCTCTGATTTTTTTTTCTTTGTAATAACCCATAATATATCTATTATCAGTTGTTGACCTTTTATTGGATTTTGTTGTTCTTGCATCCCTAAACAATAATTCAATACAAACAAGGAGATCATTTGTGTATAATTGTGACAGATAGATTAGTGAGAAATATAGGAAATTAACATCAAAATAGAAAATAATAAGAGAAAAATATGTTTTTCAATGAACCGCACACACAAGAATGGTCAAAAACGTGATTTCTAGTCACCAATGGATGCCCTAAGTTGCAAAAAAAATGTCCTTGAAGTCAAGAGAAAACTTCATGCAGGGAGAAAAGTGAGGGGGGAAAGGGACGCTTAAAGTTTTTTTATACAAATTTACATCTAACATGTAAAAAACACACATAAAAGAAGGTTTTTACATTTGACCCTTACAAGACAAACATAAACTTGTGTATGTTGAGTACATGTCAAACGTAAATTTTTGTTTGTTTTTATGTTAGTGTTTGTCATTCAAAGATAAATAACAATCTTACATAAATGTACACATTGTTATATGTGCATATCTGAAAGTGCTAAAAATATGTTAGATCCTCGTCAAACAAATGCAAAATTGACAACGTACCCCTTTTAAGAATCATTCATTTATGTGAAGGTATCTCAACCAAGGAGAGGTTAGAATACATATATGCTTAGAGAGAGTTATCCTTATAATTAAACAATATTATTTATTTAGTGTAGTGCATGCTCAAGTTATAGAATGCTCATGGAAGACAAAATGACTTAGTAACAAAGATTATTTGTATTTTATGTAAAAAATAATAATCCCAAAAGCTATAAACATTTAAATGGATTAAAATAAAGTTTTAACTAGATAACTAATTTGACATTCATTTAAATCAATTTGGTTAATATTTTAAAACATGAAATATATATCGAGATCAAACATTATATGCTTGTTCAGGCTAGAGCCTAAGGATTACAATTTAGACAAAACAAATGAACTCATAGTATCTTCATCGAGACATTTGTTTGAAAAGGTTGGAAACATCAAATAAATTATTCAAGTTCAATATTATTCAACATGATAAAAAATAAAAATACACAAAAAAAAATGCTTTGCATATATCAGATCATAATGGGTAAGTGTATCATATGTACCAATGTCCTAGAAGAGTCAAACGATCTCATTGAACAAAATAGAGAAGTCACACAAGATCTTGTTCCTCATAACCCCATAATTGTTACACGGTTTAGCAGACTACAATGAAATGTAGTGATTATATCATTGCGTAACTACACGGTGCAACATCCTTTCTATGATTCCCTTACGATTTTGTAGACCAAACAATATTACTCATATTGTTATCTTGAGAACCAAACGGTTGGATCGGCTCCAAGGCCAAGATTGCCTAATTAAGTAAGTGAATTATACTAAGTAGGATAATAAACATATTAGGAGATGTTGGATCGTTATTAGGTTGTCTCTAATCAACATTAAAAAATACTATAAATAGAGGTCAAAGATACGATTGTTGGTGTCTTTTAATACACATTTAAGACTCTATTAACTTGCTTGACTATTCAATATTGAACTAATTTGAATGTTCGAGCATCTTTAACAAGTACCATGGAGGAGTTTGAATGAACATGATACCTTGCAAGAAAAATATTATGAAGTAAAGACAAATAAATTGTGTTAAAGAATGCCTATTCCTTTTTACTTGAAACCGTGAGCTTTATTGTATAGGTAAACATTATGATAATAATAATCATATTGGTAAATCTTAAAACATTTGACTAAATAGAAGTGATGAGATCTAATAAAAAAGGTCTATGTTATAAGAGAATGAAATTGTTATCGAAAAGAAATAAAATAAGAGTTTAAAACACAAGATCGAAACTATTAAAGAAGACACACAACACAAATGCATACAAGATTACAATAAAATACCTGTCTCGATTTTTCCTCAAACATCTTCATAAATAAAAATCTATAAAATACATTTTCTTTTCCTTTTTTCAAATAGAATTTTAGTTATTAGTTCATAATTTAAAAACAAAGATGTGTTGTTCAAAATTACAAGTGCATCAACCGAGATTCTTCGTATTTAATCATGACGATATATTTTCAAAAAGTAATAAAACTTCTACACATCAACATTTTTTCTCTCTTAAAATCTAAACATACATCACTATAGCTATTAGAAGCAGCTAGATAAAACTATACTTAGTAACTTTTCATCGCACTTGATGGGAGAGAAGCAACACTATAAAAGTTCCACTCGTGTTGTTGTGTGTATAATTTGCAAGCAGAGAAAGACACAAAACCATAATTATTATCCCTAAGAAACTATGGAAAACGCAAAGCCAAAAAAAAAAATGAAAACTTTTTTGGACAATTATATATATAGATAGATAAAGGCAGTGTTTGTGATTTGTGAGGGTGCCACTGAACGGTGGCATAGCAGCCCAATCCAAAGAGTGTGGAAGAGGACAAAGAAAAGCCTCTAATGAGACTCTTATGCGTGTCAACAAGGGTGAAAGGTTGTTATAGCGAGATCGAGAACGATGAGGTGTAAAAGAACAAAATTATATATGAGGCCCCAAATCGCTACCCTTACATTCTCTCTTAACCTGCGTAGCCCAGGCTTCGCTTACCTTATCCTATCCTCACTCACTCTATTTCTTTTTCTATCTCTCTCTCACTCGCAATCTATATTCTCTCCCTAACCACTCTTTCTCTTCTCTCTTAATTTCCCCACCACCTCTCTTCTTTCTCATTCATTTCCCACACTATCAAAATCTTCCTCCACAGCAGCTTCGTCGGCGGTTTAATTTTCTCTTGCGCCATCATCCCAATAATAACAATTTTTTTTCTCTCTCTCGATTGTTACTCTCTGTTTAAATATAAAGAAAAATTCGAGAGCTCTGAACGACGCACAGATATTTGTTACTTTCTATTTCACATGCAGAGATATATATATTTGTGTTTTGTGTTGTGTGCTCGATGAATCCAACTATTGTTGCTTAGTAATTTCCGTCCACGAGAAGCTAGCGGCCGAAGCTGTATAAATTTTCCGAAACGTCTAATCACTACTAATTCAACGGATTGATTGATTCCTTCCTTCCGTTCGAGTGCAATGGCTCCCAAAACTGGCAAAACCAAACCGCACAAGGCCAAGGGAGACAAGAAGAAAAGAGAAGAGAAAGGTTAATTATTCGTAATCTGTAATCTACCTCCTCTCTGCAATTCTAGTTCTTATATTATTCCTTTTCCGTGGCTTTCAATCCAAACGGAAGAAAATCAGTTTCGTTTTTTTTTTTTTTTTTTCGGTTTTTGTTGTTGCATTACCATTTACGTGTTCACAGAATCAACATTCAAACGCCGTCGTTCTGGTATCCAATGCATTGCTTATCTTTTATTCTCATTGGTTCGCGATATTCTCCACCTTATCCGCTCCTCATATAAATTACATTTCCCTCTGCAGTTTTGCCCACCGTCATCGAAATTACAGTAGAAACACCAGACGAATCGCAAGTTACTCTCAAGGTACCGGTGGAGTCGTTTCAAACTTGATTTTCTGATGTTTTAGTCAGATCGATATAATATATATTATTATTATTATAATATTTTTTTTTTCTGGACTGTGATTATTCCTTTTGATTTCACCTTTCAAACTAAATATCAAAATGTCAACATTTGTTTTCAAAAGTTTGAGAAATAAGTTTTGGCTTGCCTACACTCTATCAACTTGGTGGTAGTGGTAGTGATAATAATGTCTATTTTCTGAGATGTATTTGTGATTTAAATTTCATGAATACCTAGTTTTGATGTTGACACATTCACCGTCTAACTCGGGTTTTGAGTTTTTGCAAATTTTAGGAAGTTGTAAATAAAAATAATCCTTTAAATCACTCTTAAATAATAAAATTATTTTTTAATTACTGCATCAAGCACTTGTATTTTTTTTTCTCTTTTTATATGACGTAAAACGCAACTGTTTCGTGTTTTTTCTTTAAAGAAAATCTAACTGAATCACTTTTTTTTGTTATTAAATTTTCCTTCTATATATTATGTTTTCATATTTAAATTGTTTTTTATTTTAAATTTAAATTATTTAGATAAATTAGATTCATATATTTAAATTTATCATGCAAAATTTCACATGTTAAAATTATTCACGTATATGGTATGCTTATTTATTTTAAATCCTGTGTTATTTAATTTTTTTCAATAACAACTTCGCGTTTGTTGCGAGGCAGGGCATATCCACGGATAGGATCCTAGATGTGAGAAAGCTGTTAGCGGTACACGTTGAGACTTGTTCCTTGACCAATTTTTCCTTATCTCATGAGGTAATGTACTTCTTTTTAAAATATTTTTTAAAATTAATTTAAAAAAATGTAAATATAATTATTTTAATTTCTGACTTTACAAACTTTTTTTTTTTACTTATACCTTACAAATCTTTATTTTAAAAAAAAAGCCATTTTAAAATCTTGTCATATTTTTTTATTTATTAATGGGTAGAGTTAAAATGAATGGTCTTTTACAAATTAAAACTTAATGGACATATAAAAAAAGTAATTAACATTTTTACTTCTGAGAAATGCGTTTATTCTATCCCAGATCTGATAAATGTTGTCCTACCTTAGGAAGAAATAAATTGTGTGAACATAAAAGTATAACTGCTCTATTGAACATAGAGAAAACTACATCGCTTTGCATAATAGTTAAATAATTTTGTTATTTCAGTTTTTAATATTAAATGTAATTATAAAAATAATAAAACTTTTTATATCTTTTTAATATGAAGATTTCTAATTCTTCTGAAATATATTTGCATTTTGTTTTTTCTATTCTATTTGACTGATAATATATATTTTTCACACTTATTTGTACCAGAATTAAATACATTTATTTTAAAAAAGCAAGTTTAGGTATTTTAGTTTAATTTTTTATTGAAAAAAAATGGTAAAATAATGAATGGACCAGGACAACGTGCAGTTGCATTAATTGGTGTCTTACCACTCTCCACCTATTGCTAGTGACCAGTCCAGGATCTGGTGAGTGGGGCAGTTTTCTCTCCACTGTTTGCATACATTACTCGTGTCAAGTTATTTTAGCATGTCCCTTAAATCACAGTCAGGATTTTAATGATTACAGTAATATAAACATGTTTTCCTTCTGATTTTATTTTGGTTTCTCACTGGAAACTGCATGTGTCAGGACTTTGAAAATGGAATGATATCTTTATACATAATAAGAAAGTATCTTATACCGTTAAAATATCTTCAACAAAATATTTACATAAACTTGAATTATTTTTATCCTTCTATTTTATTCTTAAAAAATCAAATTAAATAATAGTAAATAATTATAATATATATATATATATATATATATAAATACACCTCTTTACAATTAGCTTTCTTATTCTATCTTTTGTAATATAGCTGTTTATGTGTAACTTTGACATTTATTTTATAAAACTCTTACAAATGTTAAGTTTTTGTTTTTTTTTTCAATTATTCTTTCTTTATTATATTAGCTGTTTTGACTGCTCATATCCACATATTTCATTTTTTTTTCTTATGGAAACTTTACAATACTTTTATTATGTTTTTTTTAAGTGAAGATTTAATTTTTGATACTGTGGAAAATTGAAAGCAGATCCTAAAGCTTTTCGATGTTTACAATTACAATTTTGTTAAAAGGTTTTAGAAAATGCTTAGTGACAACAATATTTGTTTAAGTATATGGGTTTTCACAAGTGTAATTGCGAGTGAACTTCTATGCAATTCCATTGTCAAATACACACGATGATTATATATTTTAAATTATATTCTTTTATTTTTAATTAATTATTCATAAAATTAGATATATATATATATATATATAGCATTAATATTTAATTTTTTTAAAATAAAAATAATTATGTTATCCTTTTATTTTTTTAAGAATTACTTATTTGTATTTAGGCTTTTTTAAACTAATTATAACAGAAGAAAAGAAACAAATGCATGAAACATATGTGTTTTTCCTAGTGCCACAATTAACATTTTTTTTCTTCTGTAAATATGTATAACATGGACGGCGCAGCAATAACTTTCTCCTACTTTATCAGATTAGGTCAAAATAGGTCATAGATAGATAATCTCAATTACATCCTTATTTATTTACAAATTTTATATACAATACTTTTTTTTCATAATTAAGAAATTTGATTGAGTGAGTGAAAATTTTGAGGAAAAGTTTGTATGCAAACAGTATACATGTAATAAAATATTATTATAGACAATGAATTCATTTACTTTTACGTACAAAAGCTATTTAAAAATTCATACATTCGATAATTGGTGATTATTATCAATTTAACAATTTTACTCAGTAATCTTTTAAAATAAAAGAGAATTCTGTATAGAATTTCTACAAATTTGGAACCTTCAGTTAGTTTCATAAGATACTAATGTAATTTAATACATTATTTTACATTAAAAATATAACTATTGAAATGTAAACTAATGATCAATAATATAAAAACAAAGAAGAAAACGCGATGCAATTATTGGGAAATTGTAAATAAATTATCTATGTCGACTAACTGTAGTGATAATGCTAATAAATAATCTAATTAAAAATAGAAATATATTTTATTCATTTGTTTTTAAATCATACAAATTTGTAATTTATGTAACCAGCATTAATATAAGAGTTACGTTGGTTATATGTGAACATCCCGGATTATTTTAACCCTTCCTGAAAGAATAAAATAACTACAATAAATAATAATAACGGCTAACAGAATAAGTTGGACAGGTGCGAGGCGCGAGGCTGAAAGACACGGTCGAGATCGTTTCCTTGAAACCCTGCCATCTGACCATCGTCCAAGGTAACGAACAGCACTAAACCGGAGCCCACTGTAGACTATCACTGCCCACTGACAGTTATTTGATTCTTTTGTCAGAGGACTACACGGAAGAGCTTGCCGTCGCACACATTCGGCGACTCCTTGACATCGTGGCCTGCACCACGTCCTTTGCCTCCGCCACAAAACCTCCCGCCTGCAAGTCCAAAGACCCCACCGAGCCGGGTTCAGAAAATGGATCGGAAACAAGCCCAAGACTCAAACCCGTGGATCCGAATTCGGACTCGGGCAATGCCAAAGCTGACAAAGTGGACGGTGACATCTCCATGTGTCCACCTCCCAGGCTTGGACAGTTCTACGATTTCTTTTCGTTTTCGCACCTTACGCCGCCGTTTCAGTGTAAGTTATATATTTGAGTGTGTGTGTGTGTATATATATAATGTATGTATAACAGTATGCATGATGTGTATTCCGTATTTTAAATGTCTACTGTGTTTTCCTTTTAGTGTGTCGCCTTTTCATCTTATTTGAGCCCGATGCAATTTGCTTGGGGAAATGTATGTGCTTTGCAATACTAAACTGGAAAAGCCATAGTTATAAAGTTTAAAAGTTTTAATTCAATTGCTGTGGAAATCTGTGTTGAGTTTAATTTTAAAGCATTCAGTGTATTTTTTTTTTTTCTTGCCCCTTTTGAACTGGTTGTTTTGAGTGAGGGTGCATATTATCTGCGTATTTTAATTATCTCTATTTATGCTTTTGGTTATTTTCCTCTGCTTCGGTGAAATAATCTTCTTCTGTGAAAACAATTGGGTAAAATTTATACTACGAACTCTAACCATGCTGTTGGAATTTTTTTTTTTTTCCTTTTGTATTTTGTTTTAGTGGTGAACGATCTTTTGGTCAACAAACTAGAAACACGATCTTGTGCCAAGCTCCTAGCTTCAACTACTTTACGACCGTGTATATTTTTTGTTAAATTATGTTTCTCTTTAATGGATATGTTACACTGCAATTAGATACATGAATAGTGGTTTGTGCAAGTGGATTTCGGTTAGCTTGGATATAATTCGAATTATTTAAGCAATATGAATATGCTTGATAGTAAATTAAGCCGGAAACCTTGTTTTTATTAATGTTCTTTTGGTTTTGATGCAGACATACGGAAATCAAATCGACCTTTCCTTGAGGAAAAAACAGAAGATGATTTCTTTCAGATTGATGTGAGATTTATTCTTTTACTAACTTTTGTCTCGTGTTTTCTAAATTTTTTTAACCCAAAAGGAATTTCCCCAACTACTGGTGGTGAATGTGATATACCTTTGGAGGAAAGAGAATAATCAATAGTAGATGTGTTAGGTAATGTTAAAAGGAGGATCTAGGAGAGGAACCTACAAGGGTATTGTAAATTTGAGTTGTGAAAAAATAAAGGTTTATGCACATACTGTTTTTCTCCTTTCTCTTCAATGAGCTTTAGCAAATAATCTATCTTTGAAGTGAGACTTTTGTGCATTTCGCGAATGCAGGTTAGAGTTTGTAGTGGAAAACCTACTACAATTGTTGCTTCTAGAATAGGATTCTATCCTGCTGGAAAACATCCGCTTGTGAGTCATACATTGGTGGGTCTGCTTCAGCAGATAAGCAGGGTTTTTGATGCTGTAAGTTCTAACTCATTGATGTTTCGTTACTGTTGCTGCTTTAAACAATTCCAATTCCAGAACATTTTTTCTCATGGGAACCGTTTATAAAAAAGTCAGATTCAAACCCATGACCAACCGGTCACAAGGACACAAATTTACTGCTATGCTGGGGTCATCCTCCAATATATAATGTTGTATATAATTTCCATGTTTATATTGCATGATTGAAAATAATAAATAATAATCCTTCTTGCAGGCTTACAAGGCACTTATGAAGGCGTTCACGGAACACAATAAAGTAAGTACTTCCCACAATTTTTCACATTACTATTCTAACTGTACCAGATTATTTTACTGTTACAGTGTTCTCCTTTCAGTTTGGTAATCTTCCTTATGGTTTTCGTGAAAACACATGGGTTGTTCCTCCGGTTGTTTCTGATAATCCATCCATTTTTCCACCACTTCCCATGGAAGATGAAACTTGGGGAGGAAATGGGGGTGGACAAGGCAGAAGTGTTAGTCACGAAAATAGACAGTGGGCGAGAGACTTTGCAATTCTAGCTGCAATGCCATGTCAAACTGCAGAGGAGAGACAGATTCGGGATAGGAAAGCTTTTCTACTTCATAGTTTATTTGTTGATGTATCGGTCTTCAAAGCTGTTTCTGTAATAAAAAATTTAGTGGATATTAAGCAAAACTCTTCTTTGCCAACTTCCTATGAAGAAAGAGTTGGAGATTTAACTATTAAAGTGACAAGAGATGTATCCGATGCAAGTTTGAAGTTGGACTGCAAAAATGATGGAAATCGAGTTCTTGGATTGTCTGAAGAAGAACTAGCTCAGAGAAACCTTCTCAAAGGCATAACTGCTGATGAGAGTGCAACTGTTCATGTAAGTTAACTAAGTGTCATGAACCTATTGTAGCACTAAATGGTTTTTGTTTTGATAAATTGTCCTTGCCTTTTGTTGTAGGATACTCCTACTCTTGGTGCAGTACTTATAAAACACTGTGGCTACACAGCTGTTGTAAAGGTCTCCGCTGACAGAGATTTGGAAGGGAGTCCCACTTCGTCGGAAATTGATATTGAAGAGCAGCCTGAAGGAGGTGCAAACGCATTGAATGTTAACAGGTCATTTATTCTCTATCACCATTTAATTTATTTCAGTAATTGAGGATCATGAGGAGTACTTAATTCAAAATTAGTTCTTACGTTACTTTCTAATAATTTTTTGCATCATTAAAAATTATAAAATCCATAGACCAATAAGGGGGAAAACTTGTTGCATTTGGAACATATATGCTGTAGTACCAATCTATTTTGGTATTTTTTTTTTTTGTATAATTAGCTTTAGCTTAACAGTGCTTTCACTTTCTTTTCTTTTTTTTGGGTAAATATGGTTTTATAAAGCTCCTGATACAACTTTCTTTTCAAAATTATCTCAGCTTAAGGATGATATTGCATAGGCCATCTACACTCCAATCATCAAATGCAATTCAACGAATCCAAGGCACAGACATTGAATATTCACGGTCAACTCAATCATTGGTAAGGAAAGTCCTTGAAGAAAGTTTACAAAATTTGAAGGAAGAAACCACTAGACCCAGAAAATCTATTAGATGGGAGCTTGGGGCATGTTGGGTACAACATTTACAAAATCAAGCTACTGGGAAATCTGAGCCAAAAAAGGCAGAAGAGGCTAAGATTGAGCCAGCTGTTAAAGGTCTTGGGAAGCAAGGTGGATTACTAAAGGAATTAAAGAAAAAAATTGATAACAAAAACTCCAAAGTTGAATTGGGAAAGGATATTTCCCCATCTAATAATGGCAATGACATAAACAAGCAAGAAGCCACGAAACAGGAATTAGAGAGACAAGGTGAAGAAAAGGAAACTATATGGAGAAAGCTACTTTCTGATGCTGCATTTACACGTCTTAAAGAATCTAAAACTGATCTTCATCTGAAGGTTCATCTCTGCTTTTTAACTTAAATGATGCTTTATTTTTCTGACGCTGTAACTGGAATATTATTCTAAATAGGAATATGTCAATTTTATGATTTCTAGTCAGCAATGTGCTTATTAATCTATGTACTTATTTTTATTAATATATTTTGATTTGATACCTTCTCCATCTTCACAGTCACCTGATGAATTGATGGACATGGCACATAAATATTATGTTGATACTGCACTTCCAAAGCTGGTGAGTTTCCTAACATTGAACTTATTTATATTTAAACTGAGTTATTTTGGAATGTGTTTAGTGATTGTTATTTCAAATTCATAGGTGGCAGATTTTGCGTCCCTTGAACTCTCACCTGTTGATGGAAGGACGTTGACCGATTTCATGCATACCAGGGGCTTGCAAATGTCTTCGTTAGGCCAAGTGGTAATATTCTTACGAGAATATTGACTAGTGTCCTAAGGCATTGGTCAAGGAATCAAAAGTGGAAAGTTTTTATAAGAAAGTGTAATATTTAATGGTACAAATGCTGGTCCAAACAGACCTGTGAAAACCCCTACTTATATTTTTTAACCTAATGCTGCACAAAAAATAATATTAAAAAATAAAAAGTATTATTCTTTAGTATCCTAAGGCATTGGTCAAGGAATCAAAAGTGGAAAGTTTTTATAACAAAGTGTAATATTTAATGGTACAAATGCACCTGCACATTGATTCCTTACCCATTCCCTAGGATACTAAAGAATAATACTTTTTATTTTTTAATATTATTTTTTGTGCAGCATTAGGTTAAAAAATATAAGTAGGGGTTTTCACAGGTCTGTTTGGACCAGATTTAGGTGAAAGTAAAATCTGAACCAATTAATTTTCATTGGTTTGAATTGTTTTCAATTTTTCGAAAAAAACAAATTCAAAATCGAAATCTAACCAGCACATTCTTGATCGTCTCGATTTGGTTCAGACCAATTGGATCCAACTAAATGTAAATATACAAAATTTTGTTTTTGCGAAGAAGTCAAGATACAAAATTTTGTCCAAAGTTCACCTATAATTCTATCATTAAAAGAGATAAACAACATTTTTGAACTGTAATTGACTTACATCAACTAAATGAAAACAAAAATTACATAATTAAAATCTGATATATAACAACTAATAATAGAAAAATTCATCCTTGGTTTGGTTGTGGTTCATCATGCTTGGACCAATTAACATTGGATTTGATTTCTTTTGTTAGAATGAGATGCGATTAGCTAAAATGCTAAATAAATTTAATTGGTTTGATTTGGATTCTTGAGTTGGTCCGGTTGATCCAAATGGATGAACACCCTTAAATATAATAATGAACTATATGTTCTCTTTCCCATATGCATGTGTTATGAAGTCTAGGTTGAATGTTTTTAAGTATACAGAGGTGTAATATTGTTTCATTGTGTCTAAAAGGAGAACACACATAGCTGTATTTATACTAACCTTGTTGACAAAAACAGAATCAGACGTAAAACGATAGTACGATCAAATCCCCGACTATTAGCAACTCATATCAACATGTGATGTTCTAATGTTAATATTAAGCATGCCATTTAACAATAGGAAATTTCACTGATAATCCAATGCTATTTTTCATTTAAATTCTGTCTGCCAGGTTGAGCTTGCAGATAAACTTCCTCATGTGCAATCTCTATGTATACATGAGATGGTTGTTCGAGCCTACAAGCATATTTTACAGGCAGTTGTTGCTGCAGTTGATAATGTTTCTGAATTGGCTTCATCTATTGCATCATGCCTAAATATATTGTTGGGAACACCAACATCTGAAACTAGTGATGAAGATATTATTACTAGTTATGAACTGAAATGGAAATGGGTAGAAAACTTTCTTCTGAAGAGATTTGGATGGCAATGGAAGGATGAAAATGGTCAAGATTTAAGAAAGTTTGCCATTCTTCGGGGACTCTGCCATAAGGTAAAATAAAAGGCCCACTCTCTAATGGATTGATACTGATCACTTTATACCATTGTTATTTCAATTAAGAAAAATCCTCTAACAGGTAGGGCTTGAACTGGTTCCTAGGGACTATGATATAGATTCATCATGTCCTTTTAGAAAGACGGATATTGTAAGCATGGTCCCCATATATAAGGTGAAATACACAACACCTTGACTTTTTATGCCGGAAATTAATACTTCCTAAAGCCCTAATGACTAAATTGCAACTTGAATTATCTTCGCAGCATGTAGCTTGCTCATCTGCTGATGGCCGCACACTTTTGGAATCATCCAAGACTTCCTTGGATAAAGGTAAATTGGAGGATGCTGTCAATTATGGCACAAAGGTATGAATAATTTATTCCATCTCAGAATAGATCTGTTCCTGAAGCCAACAACTATATTTACCAACATTTTGCATTGAATCTTGAAGGCACTCTCAAAATTAGTGTCGGTATGTGGCCCTTACCATAGAATGACAGCAGGAGCATATAGTCTCTTGGCTGTTGTGCTGTACCACACTGGAGATTTCAATCAGGTGTGTGTTTTTATATCCTTAAGTGCTCTCTGTTAATTTATCAATACTAGTTACATATTGTCTTTCTTATGTGAATCATACATAAAAGTGTTAAAAGAAGTTTTGCGAACTATATATTCCAATAGTTGCTGCATCTTTCTTTTTTCTTTTTTTTTTGTAGTTATTTTGCTTAGTTTTGATGGAACATCACATTAGTGAATAAAGAAAATCAATATTAGGTCAGTGCGGAGAATCCCTTGGAAACGGCATCAATTTTCTGAAGTACATTTTAGTTATTGCAAACACTTTCAAAGAATAAAAAAGGCTTCACATAATCAAGAAACATTTTTGAAAAAGGTTCCGAGTTAATTCTAGTCCAATTAGTATCATTGTAATAACTTTATCTGTGCTTTTGCTAGGCAACTATCTATCAGCAAAAGGCACTAGATATTAACGAAAGAGAGCTTGGACTGGACCATCCTGATACGATGAAAAGTTATGGGGATCTTGCTGTTTTCTATTATCGACTCCAACATACGGAGTTGGCTTTAAAGTATGCTTCTTTACATCATATTCGTAAGATAAACTCTTTGATTGTAATGAGGAAATAGCTTACATGGTTCTTCATTTGAGAATTTGGTACCCTTTCTACTTCTGATGATAGAAATTTTGTTACAATTGATAGTTAGTCGAGGCTTTGATGTTACCGCTTATTTTAGTAGGGTTACATAGAGATCATAATTGATTGAAGTATTCTATGTATTTCAGAAATTCCTGAAGGCTTTACTATGAAAATGCTTTCTTCAAAATTGCAACACAACTGTAAATTAATATTAGTAAAAAGCAACAAAACTATATCATTGGATAAAAATGAGTATCTAGGCAAATATCCTCGAAAAGTCAACAGAACTGGGCCAGTTTCCTATGTTATATTGTCTCATGAAAGAATATTAAGAAAATTCCAAATATAGCTGGTGATGATGATCTATAATGGCGTTCATCTTAGATCATTATAGGGCTGTATTAAGGTATAAAGCAGGTGAATTGGGTCTCATCCATTATGAATTTGTTGACGGACACATGAATTTGTTGACTGACACATACTATACTGTTCGGGTTCAGTAAAATTTTCCTCTTGTCTAGTTATATAACAAATAAGAAAACTCCTGTGAATAATTACATTAATCTTCTTATCTTATTTGTTTCTAGGTATGTTAATCGTGCTTTGTATCTTCTGCACTTAACTTGCGGACCTTCACATCCAAACACTGCTGCCACCTACATTAACGTAGCAATGATGGAAGAAGGATTAGGAAATGTCCATGTTGCTCTCAGATACCTTCACGAGGCTTTAAAATGTAACAAAAGATTACTTGGAGCTGATCATATTCAGGTTCTCTCCTATTCCTTGCACGAATTTTACAGGTTACTATCGCATGAGACTTCATGTTCTTAAGCTGGTCTGGTAATATGATGACTTATGGCTAGATCATAAGTTATATTTAAAAGAAAAACTCAATTGACTTAAGACTCTAAGGCAAAAACTTACTTATCCATTTTACGTACCAGTCATTGCAGTTCAAATTTATATTCAACTTGATTTGTAATTCTTTAGAACAAATTACTGTTTCAGCATTCATCTTGACCTGAGCTCTTAGGCTGATTGAACTACAAGTGGCTGGAATAGTGAATCAGTTAACCCATGCATTATTTCAATATTCAAAGCTAGAAGGCCCAATAAACCTAGTGGTGGCGGTGGTTTTACATAACGAACCAGGATTCTGACATCTGGTCTTTCCTTTGCAGGGCGACCATAGGCTAAATCATTTAGTACTAGTAGTAGCAGAAAACTGGCTATACATACACCACTACCAATACAACCTAATATGTCTTGTACATGCCATTACTCTTTGCCGTTGTCATATTTCATCTTAAAACCAATTGTCATTAAATGAAATTGTCCAATAGACATATAAGTCTCATCCCAAAAGTTCACGCAGGCAATATGGAACTTTCCAATACCCCTCCCTCCACAGATTCCTGTCAAACTAGGCAAACCTACTAGAATAGGCAATTATCAAGATAAGCAATGGATTCCAATACTATATCCAATTTCATATTTAAACTAATTTACATTGAGTGAAGTTGTCCAAGAAATATGTAAATCACACTTCAAGAATCGAGGTAGATTATATGGAACTTTTTCATTGGTTTTTGTATGTGTCTCACTTCTTGGAATGCATCTTATATATCTACCGGGAAACTTCCTGTAATGTAAATTAGTTTTAGGATGAAATCTAACATTATTTAACATCTGCTCTCCCAACTTCAAATAGCTGATGTATTCTACTTTTTAAACCAGTCTTTTGTACGGTTGGCCTTTCATGAAGGAAACATATGCTTTGGAAATTTTTGAAGAATTTCACTTGACAATTTTAATTTTATAGTTCTGTCACCAGTTGAACTATTTAACTCACAACAGCAAATTATCAACATTTGAGTGTCCCCTGACCTGATCATATGTAGGTTAACCTTATCGTGTGAATTTTCTATTCAGTTCCTAGTGTCAATTTTTTCTCAGTGGCTAAAAAAATACCAGTAAAGCATTGTAGCAACCCCATACAAACAATTTAAACTGTGGAGATTACATGTTTAAAAACAATTGGAAAATTTAAAAAAAAAAAAAAAAAACTATTTAGTCTCAAACCTATTGACTGACTTAACGTAATTTTTGCCTAGTAATGACGTAATGTAGTGCTTGATTGCAATGAGTGATTGTGTTGGAGTCACTAAAGCAGTGGCCCAGTGGGTATCATTGGAAATTTCAAAAGAGGACATTGGCATAAGGGTAGTGTAAAATTTGACAAATATAGTGGTTTTCATTCTATAAAATGCAATTTCGTATGAGTACTAGTTATGTTATGTAAGGTGCACGCAAAATATTAAGTTCATAAATGCACTTGTTCATGCTCAGTTTCTTCACAGATATGCATCAGACGAGGGTAGTTTGCATTTTTAACTTGTTTTATACATTTTTGGTTTTTTCAGACGGCTGCAAGCTATCATGCAATAGCTATTGCTCTTTCTTTGATGGAAGCATACTCTCTAAGTGTTCAGCATGAACAGACTACCCTTCAGATCCTGCAGGCTAAACTTGGTTCTGATGATCTAAGGACACAGGTAGTCTTACTTATGCCTTTTGATGATGGATTAAATTACATAAATAGTAATCCTTGTTACTTATGCAAATATATGAATTCATTACAGGATGCGGCAGCATGGCTGGAATACTTCGAGTCAAAGGCTCTGGAGCAACAGGAGGCTGCACGGAATGGTACACCTAAGCCAGATGCCTCAATCTCCAGCAAAGGTCATTTAAGGTAGTGATTACAATTAGAACAAGCTCCACATATGTCAATATCTGGTTCACTTTATGCATTTTGATGGTCTATACACATAAGAGCCGATCTGTGTTTGTTGTCCTCCACTAGATATTTCATTTTTTATAAAATCACCAATTGGAATGTATTTACACTTTCTGTTGAGTAAGCATATGCATTTATCAGTATCACAGGCCAAAGCTAAAGGTTAATAAGTTGGCGGAACTATAAGCAAGCTTATTTCTTATAATTTGTAAAAAAACAAAGTAAAAAGATAATGTTGTGGAGTGCTTGAGCATTTAAATGAATAAAGTAAAGATGGACAATGCAGTTGTTCAATCACAGTTTCTCCTGTGTTTTGATTTTTCAACAAAATTTTGAATTACAGGATTGCATTATGTTGAGAAAACATGCGAACTTTATCTAATTCATTAATTCCTCTTCAAAGATGCCAACTTTATCTAATTTCAGAAGAGCATAGTTTTCAGCATCCAACAGATTTTTATAGGATCAAGTTTGGCAATGTTTTGCTGAATCTGGTCAACTGTATCATTGCCAAAAGAACACACTTTTCATCCCCTATCCTGCAGTTCGTCGTTTATACAAATAACATAATAACTGCCATAAAACTTGATAACTTCCTACCACTAGATCCTATATAAAATAATTGCTCCTAAACCTAATAAATTAATACACAAATGATAATAAGTAACTGCTCCTAATTTTTTCCAATAACTGTCATAACTTCTAATCCCATCATTAATGTCTGCTGAAAAATTTAACCACTGTTTACTTCTAGTCCTATATGAATTTGGTTTTATTGAATGTGTTCATTTCCTTTCAAAGTTCATGACAATAAAAAATGCCTTCTACCAGTGTGTCAGACCTCTTGGACTACATAACACCGGACGCAGATCAGAAAGCGCGGGAAGCACAGAAAAAGGCTCGTGCCAAGGTAATACATATCTTCTTTTTACCCAGGATATACCTGCAAATGAATTTTCATTTCTTTATTACTTAATACTTGTAAAATTAATTTTGTATTTCGTTGTGAAACAAACTAAATTATCAATCTATTTTACAGTTAAAGGGAAAACCAGGCCAAAACTGGGAAACAGCTTCAGATGAAAATCAGAAGGATGAAGACATGTCTAAAGGTTATTCATTTACAGAGACTACTAGTGATAAAGAAAATAAATCTGAAGCTCAAATTAAAGACAACGGGATTGATAAAGCTGAGTCCATTCACATAGATCAAACGATGCCCAATGAAAGTAATAATAAACTGGCACAGGATGACAGCTCGGATGAAGGGTGGCAGGAAGCTGTTCCCAAAAGTCGGTCACTCACTGGGCGCAAGTCATCTTCATCTAGAAGGCCCACCCTAGCAAAACTAAACACTAACTTCATGAATGTTTCTCAGTCAAGATATCGAGCCAAGCCTAATAATTTCTCTTCTCCAAGAACAAATTCAAATGAGACCATTGTAGGACCATCCCCTTCTGTTCCAAAAAAGTTTGTTAAGAGTGCAAGCTTCAGTCCAAAGCTGAATAGCGGTAATGCCCCCGATGGTGGAGCAGTAATAGACTCTAAGTCAGCTCCAGCCACCCCTGCTCCAAGTGATCAAATTGCTAAACCAGCTCCCTCTAGCACGGGTGTCAGTGTTCAATCAGCAGGTAAACTTTATTCCTACAAAGAAGTAGCCTTAGCCCCACCTGGGACAATTGTGAAGGCGGTGGCTGAACAGTCACCAAAAGGAAATCCTATCCAACAAAATTCTGATATTAGTGCCGTGATAGTTGCAATAAAGGAGACTCAAAATATTGTGGCAACGAATGACGTGAACGATTTTGGTCAGAAATCAATTGATGAGAAAATACAAATCCCTGGCCATGAAGAAAAAACAGAAAAGGAAACCACGGTGGTGGACGGTAATACAGAAACAGTAAATAGCAAGGCCGACGACGAGGTTGCACTTAAAATCCAGGAAGCTAGCGTTGTTTCCGTGATAGAGAAGAAAAGTGAAGTTGGAAACATCACAGTTGTCGAGATTGAGAATTCTGGTCGCTTAGATAATATAGACAAGAGTGCCTCTAAAGGAGAATCCGAGGTACTACTGCAAGAAAGTTGTGAACCAACATCCGACAATTCAAATCCCCTAACCATTTTAGTTGAAGACGAAAAACAGTTACTTGACAATGATTCCTATTTGTTGGCAGATACGGGTAACGAGGGAAATGAGAAACATGAATCTAGTAGCAATGCAGTCTGTAAGTCACTACCATTAGAAGGAGAAAAGCAAGAAACAGAAACAGGAAAGGAACCAACCAAGAAACTTTCTGCAGCTGCACCACCCTTTAATCCATCCACAATTCCAGTTTTTGGCTCTGTTCCTGTACCAGGCTTCAAGGATCACGGAGGTATTTTGCCCCCACCAGTAAATATTGCTCCTTTGCTTCCAGTCAGTCCCCGAAGAACTCCGCATCAGTCAGCTACGGCTAGGGTTCCATACGGTCCACGAATATCTGGTGGCTATAACAGATATGGGAACCGTGTTCCGCGGAATAAAACTGTATTCATCTCAGGTGAACCCTCCCCTGATGGTAACCCCAACAGTCCTCCTAGAATAATGAATCCACATGCCACAGAGTTTGTACCAGGCCAACATTGGGTATCTAATGGCTATGTTGTTTCTCCTAACGGTTATATAACTTCTCCAAATGCCATTCCAGGGTCTCCTAATAATTTTCCCCCAGTGTCTCCCAATGGCATGCCAGTGTCACCTAGTGGATATCCTGCTACTCTGAACGGTATCCAAGTGAATCAAAACGGGTCTGTACCATCTCCAACCATTTCAACTGATTCATCACAAGTTGCGTGTGTTGAAACTGATATTGAAAACAAAAGTCAAACTCTGGATGAGGAAAGTAAAAATTCTATTCCAACAGATGTAAGTTCCGAAAAGAAACATGTTGAGCAAAATCCTCAAGAACTATCTGCCAGCAGTGAAAACTCTACTCCTAAAGTAGAAGAAAAGCAGGCAGATCTCAGCCCCCCATCTGATTTTAGTAACGAAGATACAGTAATCAAGAAGGATGCTGTGGATCAGAAAAAGCAAAGCAAGTGTTGGGGAGATTACAGTGACAGTGAAGCTGATATCATTGAGGTCACAAGCTAAGGAGTGGTAAGCTTTTCTTATTAAAATGATAAAAATAAAATAAAAAAGAAACTGTTTCCTCTTAGCTAGGGGGGTTTTATGCCTATCGAGATACCAAAAAGTGATGCCAGAATTGACTGGACTGAGGAGGTCTTTGCGGCAGAACTGATTATTTGAGGATTTGTGAAAGGCCTCACGTTGCTTGGTACATACTTCTCTCTGGAGGTTCAAATTTAGAGCGTGATTTTGTGAAGGTCACCATGATAATGGATGGGGAAGGCTTTCTTGATAGCTAATTGGCCATGTCTTGAATTGTTTTAATTTTTCCTGCTACTTTCTTTTTGCTTATCCAAAATGGAAATACTCTTACGGCTCATCACTAGGTTGCAATTGCCAGACAATTAAGGCTTCATTTGTCGGGCCTGTATTTGCTTTTTCAAGTTGTAGCAGCAACCCTTAGATCTTACGAACTTGTTCATAATTTTATTTTTAAACGGTGACAATGTTTTGCACTAAAATTCCGAGTTTGATAGTGACGGAGCGATGATTTACTTCAAATTCCTTCTTTTCAATAAACTGTTTTGAATTAGATTCACATCTTTAAACTACGTTATTGGCACTGGTTGTTTGAAAGGCTGTGTATTAAACTTTTCTGTTTCTAACATTACAGAATGATTGAATTAATATCTACATCAACTGGTGGCGGCTTATAATAAGCTGGCCATTTTTGGAAGGGTGATGATGATCCAATCGGAAACAATCACCAAAAAATAACAATGATGCCAACTTGTCTAAAATGCACATGTGGGCGATCTCCTTCGAAATTCCATGACTAGCAGTGTGGCTTGAGTGTGTGCAAGCGCCCCAAGAAGAACAAATACATGAAAAATCTGATGACTATGACCTGCAATATCAAATGCCCCAGGCTTCCATCGCTCTGGTATTCTAGTAACATAGAACACAGCTCCAATGCCATATAGAATGGCCATTAGAAGCTCGAATCCTAGTGCAACAACAACCTGTGGGTGCTCCCAATTGGTGACCAGAGCATGAACTGCAGGAATGACACCTGAAAATCCCATGGAGAGAAATAAACAAGCTCTGAAGGGTCGCAAGTGAGGGGAAGAAAGTGAAGGGGCAAGAAGGGTGATAATGGCCAGGACTCCAAACACAGTTATTGTGGTCAAGTAGAATGTCCTTATGTGAGGATTGCAGAAAAAGACATAGTAAATTGGAGCATAGAAGGAGCACACTATCATGAGAGAAATTCCTACATAATCTAGACGCCAGAAAAACAGGTTGAAGCATTTTGAGTGGCATGCCATTAGATGGGAAATACTACTGAAAGCCAAACAGCTCATTCCTCCAGCTAAGAAAACAAACCACGGCCATCTGGGAATTATTTCTGCTTCTGCGCCATCTCCCAGGTCAGGAATTATAGATGGTACCAATAAGTACCTCAAATGCGAATCCTGCAAAAAAAAAAATAATAATAATAATCACCAACATGGAATGAATTACTAAGTTTATCATAAAAGTAATAAAACAATTTAGTACTGTTAGAAGATTCTCTAATACATCCATGCCAATCCACTACCATCATCCATTAAAATTTATTAAATTATGCATGAAAGTTTATCATGTAAAGAGTGACTGTCACAGTTTTATTACCTTTAATAAATTAATATACTCCTAATTTTATGTAGAGATATTGTTGAAAAAATGGCTTAAAAAACTAAAATTGTTTGAGCAGAGAAAATATATTTTAAAGAATATGTTAGAAAATCTAGTTACTATTCATTTTACCAAAACTATACAAGGTATCGAAGATATTAATTAAATTATTATAATAATGATGTATGAAATATAAAATCATAAATGTAAGATTTTAAAAACTTAAGTAAAAGATAAATTTACATGATTTTAACATTTAAAATACATATAAAAAATAAATATATCATCAAACTAAATTTAAATCTAAATAGTGTTTGTTAATAAGAAAAAAATCATTTTTTTTTTGTAAAACATAATTTTCCTTTAAACTTTTGTGCACTTTCCAACACCAATTAAAAACTAATATTTTCTTACTTTTGTAGTTGATTCATATTAAATTATTTTATACTTTAATATAAAATATTATTTTGTCGTTGTTGGATAGTGCCGAGGTAAAGATGGAGGATTTGTGTCTCACGAACCCCACATGTACATAACGATACATCATCCAATTGTAGTTTTCAAAAGGAAAAATTTATTGGATTTTATATTTATTTGAGACATTATCTCTCACTTTTTTATTATAAAAAACATGTAAGTGTGTCAACCTATTATTCCTTCTTCCAAAATCAGAAAATTAAAACATCTCTAGCCAATCATCTTAAAAAGCTTTTAACTGATTAAAATATTAATTTCACGTAAATTCTTTATTTGAAATTGGACAGACATGGAGATATTATTTTCAATCTCGAAAAAAAAAACATACATAGGTTAAAATAACAAAACAAATTTATAATAAATTGCATTGTTCTAAACAAATAAATAAATAAATAGAAAAACAAACCACGAATCCAGTAGTGACCGGGAGAGAACCGTTGAATTCCTTTCCCATAATGAACAACTCCATCTCCATCGCCCCTACCCTACAATACGACGTAGCATCACATCACTTCATTCATTCATCTTCTCTCCAAACAAAAAACCCTTAAATCATTCATACCTGAAGATACCCGAAAAACAACCTCCCAGCACCATCAACGCCGCAAATATAAGAAACCCAACCAAATGCCTGCACCCAAAAACACACAAAAAACCAAACACGTTGAGTTCGCTGCAGAAGAAATCGAAAACAACACATAAACAAATGAATAACGTTTCGAATAACGTTGCTCACGTCCAAACGTTAAGGGTTTCGTTGTGCCACATGAAGACGCTCAACAACGCCTCCTTCACGGACCATTCCGACCGGTAATGATCCAAGATGAACTCGTTGTCTTTCAGGTACGTCGGCAACTCCTCGAACCTCACCAATCGCTTTCTTCCCATTCTCTTCCTCTTCTTTCCTCTTCTCCGGTGACCGTTCCTCCACGCTCGCCGGAAAATAACTAACCGTTCGCTTTCCGGCGAGTGGGTCAACAGCGCTTTGTTTTCGCTCTCACCCCTCACGCCTTAATCCATTTTCTTCCCCCCTCTTTCTATTTATGCGCAACGGATAAAACACAATGCTATCTGAAGTGTGAACCATTTTTCTTTGCTTAAAAAAATTGTTTGGTTGTGGACGCCAAGCAATAGAATTTGAAGGCAAATTGGTTGCGTGCGTGAAGGGATTGATTGGGGTTAACATAATAAGTGGAATACACTAAGATTACCGTAAATTCAAAATGTGGTTTTTCTTTTTTTTTTTTTTTTGGGATTATGATTTTAGATTAAGGAAAGGGGAATCACGTTTTGTGAGAAGGTGAAGAGTGAGATTTCTGTGAACCAAGAAATGAGATTTTTCAAACGATAAATTTACGAGATCGTTTCTAAAGCGTGACGAAAAATATATTGTCACCGCTCATGCAAAAATCACTTTTCATAATCGGTTCTTACTTTTTGCTTTTTGTCGAATTAAATTTGGTGTTAAGCTTAAGGAATATAAATGAATGTACACATGGTATACTATAAGTGACTGAAATAATAATTAAAAAATAAATAAACAAAAAGTGTTGTTAAAGATCTTGTCTTGATAAAAAGAATGTGGTTATTATAAATTAGTAGTAAATAGAGTGACTCACACTCTAATACTAATTTCAAATTTAAATGGGCTTATTATAGGAAATTAAAAGATAATTATAAAATCTAAATATCATTAAACGATTATATTGATAAAGATAAAATAAAAAAATTGTGTAATTATAAAATAATTACAAAAATAATGTATTTTTATTAATGATTAAGTTATAGATGATTCCTGTTTATTGTACATCTTCTCATATGCAATAAGTTAAAACATGAATATTCTTTTTGTTATATATTGATCGTCTATTTAGATGAAAATCCATCAACTTTTAATTGTTTTAACCTTCTTATTTTTTATTTTTTGTGTGAAATGATATACTTCCATAAAAATATTTGTGGGTAAAAGAATTATTATTATATCTAAGAATTTTATTGCAATTAAGTTATTAAGTGGCGAATGAAAATTTATTGTAGTATTGTTTTTTTTTTCTGTTTAGTTCTAGTTACTTTTTCTTCCCTTTGTTACACAACAATTAGAGTTCTATCTTGTTCAACAATATATCTTTTTGCCAATTAATCTTATTTAGGTTGGATACTTTTCAAATTAGTCAAACATGTACTAAAATGATGAAATATATGATGCTGATTATGAAAATAAGGATATTATGACAATTAATCTATTTTTAAAATATTAGAAGACATTAGGATTTATATATTAGTTTTTTTAATTGATTTATATGTACATCGTAATTATATACATGTTTTAGTTTAAATATAGTGGTTAAAGTATACTTTTCTTTTTTATTTTATGAAATTAAAGACAGGGTTTCTTGTAAGAAATAATAGAAGATGATTTATAAATATTAGGGATTTATAAATTTATAAGAAAATGTTACTTCTAAATATAGAAAAGTTGAATAAAGTTTTAAAATACTTAACTTTTTTGTAATTAGGTATATTAGACAGCAGAAGGTCACAGATGTTTAGTTTTTCATTTTAAATTATACTAATTCGCGTAAAAGTGAGAGATATATAAAACAAAATCCATTAATATCATAGAACCAACTAATTCAAAATCCATTTTTAAATATTATATATATATATATATATATATATATATATATATTTTTGAGGTGGGTAAAAAAATTAATCCGTATTTCTTACGTAAGACGGATTGACCTAATCAACTTTTTATCGAATTGAAAGACAAACTGATCTATATTGTCATCCTTAATTTCATAAAATTAATACGACAAACTAATATTCCTAATGGATAAATTTACGCGTAAAGGAATCTGGCAAACCCTTACTTAATTTTCGCAACCATCTCCTCTAATAATGCAAGGTTAGTCATTAACTTTAAAGTTTTTTTATGGAAAACTATCTTTGTAACTTTACAATACCATAAGGATAAACACTAATCAGAAGAAAAAAATATGTGTCATCCAGTGCACCAACCAATAAAGTTTTAGACTCTTTATACATATGCACCAACCAAACAGTCTTTTCATCTTTGTACCTTGTTGTTCTTGATTTGTTTTTATTATTCTTAAATTCCTAACTGGTGGCCAAAACATTCTAATCAAGAATCTAGGGGTACTATTTAATTAACTGATTGAATTGGTTGTTTTTGGATTTTAATGCATAAATTCACTTGTTTCTTTTCTCTAAATGATTCAAACTTAATATATTTATATGATCCAATGATTTTGAGTTCTAATTGTTCATA
>Ga0214544_1000938_pt1 | contig 57702 bp, 30 predicted proteins | sample CNSS3metaG_FD_160074 | JGI IMG/M metagenome (GOLD analysis project Ga0214544, IMG submission 160074) | Root nodule microbial communities from cowpea collected in UCLA plant growth center, Los Angeles, California, USA - CNSS3 | ecosystem: Host-associated > Plants > Roots > Nodule | place: USA... | reverse complement strand
ATATGTGTATTATATATATATATATATATATATATATATATATATATATATATATATATATATATATATATATATATATATATATATGCACGCGTATGGACATTTTTGTACTTTCCAATTTCTAATTAAAATTGAATTAGGTGAAATGTAACATCATACTATTATTTTAATTTAATGATAAACTTTATATGAATAACAGATAAAAGTCCATAAAATAAAATTATATGCTCATTTTTATTTTATTGTAATTTTTTTTTTTACCATTCTACAATAAAATAGAGCTTTGATGGTAGATTTTTTGTCAATTGAAATTCTAAAAAGCTAGAGTAGTGTAGCTAATTTTTGAATGGATGAAATTTGGATTTGGTAAGTATAGTTGACCTTATATGCGTTTAGTTTAGTTTTTTTTAGAAGCTTGTTTGAATTTGTTGAAATTTTAAAAAAGATTGGTAATAAGACACATTTTAATCTAAGGAGTGTTAATCTCATAATTTTACAATGTAATGGTTAGTTTGATTATAAATCATATGAAAGTTGAAAACATGAAAATGTTGTGAAGTTTGGAAAAAGACTCTTGGCTTTATTAATATTAGTGTTGTTGTATGAATAAGAATGACATCATTGATGATTATGGAAGGATTTATAATTTATGATTAAACTCTTGAAAAATGCGGATTTGGTGAGCTATCAAGGTCATATATGAGTCAAGTGACATCCTATCATTAATTATATGGTTTGTGACTTAAAAATTAGTTAGAACTCTTATGTATATCCATGTCTTGAATATGTTGCAATGCATGACATGCGTTTTTGCAGTGACGCAATGTAACATGACCTCTCGCAAATTTGTGAGAATTCACAAATTAACCCTATACAGAGGGACAAAGGTTTGGTTCTCTATAAAACTGAAATCTATAATACTCTCTTAAAGATGCGATGATATTTTTATAATTATTAACAAAGTATAGGTTCTGAATCTTAGTTTATAGAAGCTTATACCTTAACTATAGTTTTATTTCTCTTAAAGAACCAAACCCCACCTAGACAATGAGATATATACTTCCATATGCTTCGATTATATCAATCAAAATTGATTTTAATGTAAACTTAATGTGATCTCCGACATTTATTATTTGTATTATTTTTAGTGCTTCTAAATTCTAGTTGTTTTGGTTTAGTACGTATTTTATAGGTTTGAGGCTTATTACCATAAATACACGTAAAAATATATTCTCTCAAATTATACTTTATATATTTGTAATTAATATTTGTTTACATGAAAGTTCATACCAAGATGTTTATATGGTTACTTTTTTTATTATTTAAATATATCATATTTTCTACTATTATGTTGAATAGAGTTTTATGTTAACTAAACATATTTTTTATTTACTATTTTATTGAATTTACAATCAATTCGAAAAAAAAATATACTGATTTTAAAATATATACATACACCAAACTAAGTTATAAGTTATAGACATATGTTAAAAGAAATAATTTGGATCTATAGAAATCCTAAACTAAATGTTTACAAATACAAATTTAGATTTAATTTTAATTTTAATTGTTTCAATCTACATATAATATACTGAATCATGAAGTAGATCAAATTTAATGGATTTTTTTTCCATCTTTTTTTCTGAACTCGTCATAAATCAGTAAGCTATATTGTAAACGGAAAAGAAGATGAATAAATGATTGGTGGCAGTTTGTGTGTAGCAAAAATGAAATAATAAATGTTACTGTGTACATTTTTTACTCTTGGACGAAATTTTCTTATGAAACAAAACAACAAATGAATTATGTTTCCTATATAAAATGATAATCACTTTTAACTTTTTTTTATTTTTACATATCAGTTTGTTTTCTTTTATCTTTTTTCTCTTCTTTCTTATAATAATAAATAATATTAAAAATAATAATCAATGATGAATAAAATTATTATAAAACAAATAAAATCATGTTTTCTCTTCCTTCCTGTTTTATTTATTTACTCACGACCACATAAATCAGAGAAAAAGACGTTATTATTTTGGAAAAATAAAAAAAGAACTCATTATATTAATATTTTTTAAAGTTAAAATAATATATATTATTAAAACTAATAAAAATACATATGTTAGTGTGTTTATTTTTTTATAATAAAATAAATAATGAAATTATAATTATACAACTAAATGTAAATAATTTTCACAATTTAATTGTATATCATTTTTATTTATTTTGTAGATAATTTTTATTTATTTAATTTAAAAAATAAAAATTAAATTTAAAATAGTTGGTAAAACTAAAAAATAATGTAGAAAAAGAATAAGAGAGTGAAATTTTCCAAAAGAGAAATGATAGTATGACACCCACATTTAACCACTTTTTTTACCATCTTCATAGGTTATAACTTAATTTGTCTTGAATTACAAGTTAATTTTAAGGTGGTAAAAAAAGTGGACAAATGTAGGTTTCAACCTATCATTTCTCTTTTCCAAAAATATAATTAATGAGACCAGCATTCCAATCACAAAACAACATCCACGATGACATGGAAACCTGCGTGGAAATGAGAGTGGATGAACAACGGGTTTTCGTGAAATAGTGAAAATCACCACAAAAACAAATGGAATCTCGACAAAAACGGATACCACCACATGCATAAAACGAAAAAACTTTAATCAATAAGAAGCAGGTGGTGCTTGAGTGTGTCTATAAATGTTTGAGGGGCCTGGTTACAGTGTCACGAGTGTACGATGAAATCAAAGAAATGATGATTTGTAACTTTTATCTATCTCTTTTGTTCTTCATCAGCGTCCTTTGTGTGTTGAAGTTCGCAACAAAAACAAAAACCAAACCCAAAACCAAACTGAATTTACCCCCATCACCACCAAAACTACCATTCATAGGCAATCTTCATCAGTTTGGCACTCTTCCACACCGCTCTCTTCGAAACCTCTCACTCAACCATGGTGGTATCATGTTACTGCAGTTGGGGCAGATGGAGAATCCAACTCTGGTGGTTTCATCCGCAGAGGCGGTCACGGAAATCATGAAAACCCATGACCTGGCCTTTTCCGACCGACCCCAAAACATTGCTGCAAAAATCTTACTCTATGGTTGTACTAACATCGCCTTTTCACTCTATGGCCAAAATTGGAGACACAAAAGGAAAATAAGTGTCCTTCAACTTCTCAACATGAAAAGGGTTCAATCACTTCATCAAATCAGAGAAGAAGAAGTTGGCAACTTGGTGAATAAGCTACGTGATGTGAGCTCCAGTGATGATGAGTGCTATGTGAATCTGAGCGAAATGCTTATGTCCACATCCAGCGACGTCGTGTGTAAATGTGCTCTCGGACGGAAATACTCCGGCGATGGTCACAGCAGAGTGAAAGAGTTAGCGAACGATGTTATGCATCAGCTTGTAGCCTTCACTGTGGGAGATTACTTCCCTTTGCTGGGTTGGGTTGATTTTCTCACTGGAAAAATTCAGGAGTATAAGGCCACTTTTCATGCACTGGATGCTTTATTTGACCAAACAATTGCGGAGAATTTGACAGAGAACATGGAAGGTGACCACTCCGAAAACAAAAGCTTCGTCAACGTCCTACTCCAACTTCAACAGAGTAACAACCTTAACTTCGAACTCACCAAAAATGACGTCAAAACACTTCTCTTGGTATCTTTCTCTATTCTGTTTTTCTCAAGTTTTTTACTGCATTGTTACTCTCTCTTTATCAAAATAATATAGGTTATCATTTTTAATTTGTTAATTTTACATCAATCTTTAACCACTGTGTCAATCGTTAACAAATTTCACATTTTCATATATAATTCAGGATATGTTCGCTGGAGGAACCGACACAACTGCAGTAACAGCAGAATGGGCTATGTCAGAGCTTATGAGAAACCCAGCCATAATGAAGAAAGCGCAGGAAGAAGTGAGAAAAATCGTGGGACATAAATCGAAGATAGAAGAAAGTGACATCAGCATAATGCATTACCTGAAATGTATTATCAAAGAAACTCTAAGGTTGCATCCACCTGCTCCACTTTTGGCTCCAAGGACAACAATATCCAGTGTGAAATTGAGAGGATACGACATTCCAGCAAAAACATTGGTATATGTTAATGCATGGGCAATTCATAGAGATCCTAATTTCTGGGAAAGTCCCGAAGAATTCACACCAGAGAGATTTGAAAACAGCCAAATTGATTATAAGAGTCAACATTTTCACTATATTCCATTTGGTTTCGGGAGAAGAGGGTGTCCTGGAATCTATTTTGGACTTGCTTTGGTTGAGTATTTTCTGGCCAACCTTCTTTGTTGGTTTGATTGGAAGTTACCTGAGTCGGATGAACATAAAGATATAGATATGAGTGAGAAGTTCGGACTTGTTGTCTCAAGGAAAATACCCCTCTATCTTAACCCAGTAACTTTTCCTTCTAAGTTCTAAAATTGCTGTGAATTGTCGTCTGCAGAATTCATCTGTTCTATTGTTTTATCTATATTTTAAATTGCGCCACTTGTTTAGAAGCGTAAAATTTAGAATCTGTAGTACGTTTGTGTTGCAAACTTTGTTCTATGTATTTTCTGATTTAGTCAGCAGAATATTTGAGTCTTATTTTCAGTTGTGTATTTAGTCTATTTTCAAAGGTACTGGTTATCCTGAATAAAGTATGAAAATAATTCTGCCATTACTCTCTCTAATGTTCTTTGTAATTTGTTATGATACAGTAGTACATGAATCCAAATTTAAATTTAAGTCATAGTAACGAAAAAGTGGAGAGATGAAAATTTATTAATTTAAAAATTTTGGATTGAAATTAATATTAGTTATTTACGTGATTGAGTTCTGAGTTTTATTATTGTGTCCATACGAGTAAAGTATGGTCCGGGGTTCAGATACTTGAGAATGGTTCCACTGAAAAGGAGTATATTAATGTCGAAGGAACTCATTTGTACCTCTTCCCTCCAAAAATACATCATAGAAAAATGCAGAATTTGAATAGTTTCTATGTTCAATTTTTGAAGAATCTGTTGTAAACCGGAAAATATTGTATTCAAATTAAACTCGTGTGAAAAATAACTCGGGTGAATGGAACTATTTTTAATTACCTTTTTTATTGATTTTTTTTTGAGCCGCCAAAGTGGTCAGAATCCGTGGACTAACCTAACCCACCACGGATTTGGATCGAGTTAGGTTGAAATTTTTTTACAAATTTCAGTATGGATCAATTTTTGACCTGACCCACAAGGAAGCTGGCTCACCCGAGTTGAACCCGTAGTGAGCCAGGTTAGCCCACCAACCCTTATGGTCACACATATTATGTTAGACTTTGCAATGTTGAGCTGTTTTTTTAACCAAACAAGTTAGTGGGTTGATAAACGGAAACGTAGTTTCAACTTCAAATAGATGGAGATAAAGAAGATGTTTCAAGAGATGAAAATATTGTAGATTTATCCATCCAAGAATCTAATATTATAATTGGATAACTGAATAGAATGCTTTGATCTTAGATAGTATTTTTTTTTGTAATTTTAGTTTGTATTGAAGATTAACATCATTTTAGATTGTACTTAGATTGTATTGAAGTTTATTTAAATTTTAATCTGAATTATAATTTATGACTTAAGAAAAAAAAATATTTTATTTTAATTAAGTGGACTAGTGAGTCAACCTGGTTAACCCACCAATCCGTGATGGGACGAGTCGGATTTGAAGTTTTTTGGCTCGTCTATAACTGAGCCGAGTTGGGTTGATCCACTAAATGACCAACCCGTAATGGATCGGGTGGGGCCGGATCGGGTCGAACAACCCATTTTCACAGCTCTATTTTTTTTTTTTCTAGAAGTTGAACTAATCTAATTATTTAAATTATACCTTTCATAATATACCCGAACAGAAAGGAAAATCAAATTCAAATATAATTCATTTGCTGATTATTTATGCCCACTAAATTGTACGTTGATATAAATATGGAAAACCAGAAAGCAATAAGCAAATCATAAATGAGAAGTAAATTTTGTATAGTAGAAACATAGAAGATGTTGCCTTTTTTTTTATCCCCGTGTAGTTATTAGTTTATCGGATTACATTTTTAACATTAATTTTGCAACATAAATTTAATTTTACCGATAAAAAAAACTATAATTAAAAACTCACCTAAAATAATTAGTGATAAAAAAAAATTGATGACTATGTACTTTTATTTCAATTCTTATATTAAGTAATGTACTAAACTATTTTTTATTGATTTAGTTTTTAAAAAATGAATTTAAAATAGTTTAGTTTATTTTTTTAATAAATGTAAATCAATTTAATTTAGTTGAATTAACTACTTTTTAATTGAATTTAATTGTTTTACACTCTAAACCTACAAGATTAAAGAACAGGAAACTTCAATCATTCACTAAAAAAGAGTTATATTATTATATTAGGAGTTATTTATAATGGTGGTACCTTTTAATTCTTTTGACCTAAAATAACAATATATATTATGAAAAATTATGTTTTAACAAAATTTGATTCACAAATTTTTGAAAACGTAACATCAACTTAATGAATGAAAAAAATATTTGATTTAAATTAAAAAAGAGGAAAAAAGGTTTTGATGCCTTAGAAAAATAAATTTTATCAAATTTTATAAAAAAAAATGTTGTGAAAGTACGATATTCCATATATTATTATACAAAAATGATTATTTTATTATTAAATTTGACAATTTTTTTATAATATTTTAATATTATATCATCAAAATAATTGTGAGGTGGTTGTAATTATTTGATGCCAGAGGATGAAGCATATTTATAAAGACAATCATATTTTTATTATTAAATTTTTTCATAATTTTTCTTATTAAATTTTTTGACAATTTTCTCTTATAATATTAAGATATTGAGAATACAATTAAAAATAAAAAAATAAAAAATTATTTAAAAAATATCACCTAAAGAAAGTTATAAAAATTTAATAATAAAAAAAAAATTATTTTCATGTTTATAAATCATGCACGACACCATGTGTGTGCAAGTGCATTTTGTCATTAATTTTCTGGAAAACAGGGAGATGGCACATGAATCAACTCCACGACCATGTTGTCAAAGTTCAACGCTCTCCTTATCCTTCCTTTGCATCTTCATCAGCATCGTCTTCGTCGTGTTTAAACTCTCCAGAAGAACCAAAACAAATTTACCTCCATCCCCACCTAAGATACCCTTCATCGGAAATCTTCATCAGCTTGGCACGTTGCCGCACCGTTCCTTCCAAGCCCTCTCTCATAAGCATGGCCCTCTCATGTTGTTGCAGCTGGGGCAGGTCCCCACAATCATCGTTTCATCTGCTGACGTCGCCGGAGAAATATTCAAAACCCACGACCTCGTTTTCATGAACCGCCCAAAAACCACCACCGCGGGTATCTTTCTCTACGGCTACAAGGACGTGGCTTTCACCCCCTACGGCGACGAGTGGAGACAGAAGAGGAAGGTGTGCGTTCTTGAGCTTGTGAGCATGAAAAGCGTGCGGTCCCTGCAATTCATCCGCCTTGAAGAAGTCGCAGAAATGGTGGGTGCCATACGCGAAGCGTGTGCGAGTGAAACAGCCTGTGTGAACCTGAGTGAGTTGTTGATTGCACTCACCAACAACATAATGTCGAGATGTCTTCTTGGACAGAAGTACGACACTCCCGATGGTATTAACAACTTTGGGGAGATTGGAAGGAAATTGCTGACTCAGTTCACAGCTTTCTGTGTGGGAGATTTCTTCCCTTCGTTGGGTTGGATTGATGTTTTAACGGGCCAAATTCCTAAGTTTAAGGCCACTCTTGGTTTGTTAGATGGTTTCTTTGATCAGGTAATAGCAGAACATAAAGAAAAGATGACGAAGAAGGATGGCATAAAATCCGAAAAGAAAGACTTCTTGGGTATTCTTCTTCAACTTCAAGAGACCGGTTCGCTTGGTTTTGAGCTCTCCCAAGATATTCTCAAAGCAATGCTTGTGGTTAGTCTTTCTCCCAATGTCTTCTTTTGGATTCTTAATATGATAAAACTTAATCCTATATTGTTCCATTTTGCATGATTTCAGGACATGTTTATAGGGGCAAGTGACACAACTGCAACAACTCTGGAATGGACTATGGCGGAGCTGATGAGGGATCCAAATAGCATGGAGAAGGCTCAGGAAGAAGTGAGAAGAGTGGTCGGAGATAAAGCAGAAGTTGATGAAGATGATGTGAAGCAAATGAGTTACTTGAATTGTGTTATCAAAGAAAGCTTGAGGTTGCATCCACCAGGTCCTCTTTTGCTTCCTAGAGAGACAACCTCTGGTGTGAAACTAAGTGGGTACGATATTCCAGCCAAGACAAGAGTAATGTTGAACGCATGGGCCATACAGAGAGACCCTAAAGTTTGGGACAGACCAGATGAGTTCCTTCCGGAAAGATTTGAAAAGAGGGACGTAGATTTGAAAGGACAAGATTTGTATATTCCATTTGGGGGTGGAAGAAGGGGATGCCCTGGAATTACATTTGGGATGAGTGTAGCTGAGTATGCACTTGCTAATCTTCTTTATTGGTTCGATTGGAAGCTTCCTAAAACTGATGGAACTGTGCAAGGTATTGACATGAACGAGAGATATGGGATCACCGTCAACAAGAAGCTTCCACTTCTCCTTCAACCGATACCCTTCTCCTTAGGAAGTGGATCCAAACCTTCACATATCCACCATTAATAGTCTCTTTAATGTTTCATTTCTTCTTTCTTTTATGTTTTCGACCAAGTTACTACTAAAGTAACGATGGGTGTGTGCCTGAATTCATGTTGTAACCTTGAATGTTAAAATGGACAGAAATGTTTTCTGCTTGATGTTCGTCAAAGTTAAATTTAGTTTTCCAAAATATACTTTGCTCTCGTATAATTGTTTTATCTGTTTATGTTTTGTGCTGATTCAATGCATGCGTCGAGCACGTGCAATGGCTATTTATGCATGTGTTGCCCTGCTTTTACCTATGTTAGCAGCCCAAAACTTATATTAATAGCAGAAACTAATCTAAAAATGAGAAGTTTTTACATGATATAAATAAATGACCGATGCTTGGTGTGTCATTTTTAAATGATATTTTATTTGTGTCATTACTCAAACTAATATAATAACTCACTTGCTTGGTGTGTCTTCACATATCTTATCTTTCAAATTAGACTTTGCATTTATTGCGAAAACAATCAAAAATTAATTTTATTTTCTAAAATAAATAAAAATCATATTTCTTTACATGTACATCTTCTACAAGGGCGGTTTGAAGCCCTATGTTTGTTTAAGCAGATAATTTTGGATCTTTGGCAGCTGTAGTTTTAAAATAAAATTCATGAACACGTGTCGAATCAGCAGCCAAAACACTAACATGAAAACCGAATGGTATTTACTAGGAGAATGATAGTTTGAGTATTAAATCTTAAAGATTTTTTTTATAATATGATTTGACATATTTTAAGTAATTTTAGAATATTAAAAATAAAAAAAAAAAAATAACTTAAAAAATCACATCTAAAATTATAAAAAAAATTGTTAAAATTTAGTAATAAAAAAATTATTTTCCATTTTAATATCATTTGTGCTGGTCACGTATGATGGAGCATTAAAAGGGACAAAACTTAGGTTCAATGCACCACAATTATTTTTACATTAATCTACACAGTGAAAACACTCGGAGTGTATTCTTTAGAAATTCTTCAATAACAAATGGGACCAGATATTAAGAAAATTAACTCAACTAGTGATTGCTAGCTTCAACCATATCCAAAAAATATGTACGAAATTCACGTTATAGAATCACAGAATTTCAGTTTTAAGAAGAACTTAGAATGAGATTGAATTACTTTGGCAGGTTATTTCAGAGATATTATTAAAAAAATTAATTATGTCATAGGTCCCTCAAATATTTTTGCATTTTGTTTTCGTCATTTTCTCAAACTTTGATCTATTTAGATTTTTTATCTTTCCACGACTTGACACATGTCCTGTATAGAACACGGTATTAAATCTAACTTAATAAAAAAGATTAGATTGAACTATTTTAAATAATTGAGGTACTAAATTGAATGAATCACAAAATTAAATTAAATCAAAAAATTAAAAATTAAATTAGTAATTATTTCTTATATCAATTAAAAAATTAACGGCGTCCAAAGGACCAATTAAATAATATTTTTATAGAAAAAGTTGATATTTTTTACATTTAATATCAAAAGAATACATATCTTTTTTTTAAAGTCAAATATCAAATTAAATAAGTGTCAAATAGTTAAAAAAAAGTAAAAGTAATCAAATATATATCCTAGAAATAACTTATTAAACACAAAAAAAATAATAAAATCATTTTAAATTATATGATAAATTAGAAATATTTTAATTAAATGATCATTAATTAAATAATTTTCTTAAAAAAGATAAAAATCATAAAAATTGGTATTATCAATCTTAAAAACAATACGGATCTTCTTCTCCCTAATATCAAATATAAAAAGAATTGCAAATATAAGTATTAAATAATAATTATATAAATATCAAACAATTATAAAAATTAAAAAAAAATCAAATGAATAAAATTATTAAATTAAGTACAAAAATGATAAACTTTTTAATTGTTTAATAAATTAAAAATATTTTAACAATTTAAAATAAAAACACATATGATATGAAGAAAGATATTGATACTCGTAAATGCATATATTCTCCTTCAATATCATACAAATAAAAAAGAAAGGCTACATAGAAAAAAGATTCATTCGCCATTTTCCGAAAAACATCGTCGGTTCTGAGAACCAAATATGACTTTCTTTTTTGGTTTGTTCTCTGTAACATGTAACATATTCTAGCTCCCATTATAGGTAACCGATGCTAATCATCACCGAAAAAAAAAGTTGGGATCCATAAATGGCGCCGTGGAAAGGGAATATAATTATATACTTGCGTGAACATTCAGCTAAAAAAAGATATACATACTGTGAAGACTAGGATTATATTAGAAGCAGCCTTGAAAATAATAAAAGCAAAATAGGGTAACAGATGTCGAATCACCACAATTCTACACAAACCAATCTCCACGAACTCTGTTGCCAAGGGGAAACCCTCAATTTTTCTATTACTGCACAAAATGAAAGCATAATGAGTAAATTATTTATAAAGTCTCCGTTACAAAGCTTCCTCGGCGTCCCACCACCTTCATCGCATCGCCACGAGATTACATGTTGTAATTATGAGTATATTACATCAATTAAATTTGAACTAATGTAAAATGTGTTATATTTTCTACATCCAGTAGCGAACCTTTGAAGTGACCAAGGGGTCATGGCCCCCTCCATCCCCATTTTTTTTATATTTATATAATTTTTGTATTATTTTAATTTTTTTTTAAATTTAATATTTTTAATATATTGTAATATTTTTATATTTTTATATATCTATATCTATATAAAGGAAAAGATTTTTTTTTATTGTTCATATTTATTTTTTCATTTTACCTTTTAAATATATTTTAAAATAAAAAAATTATTTTATTTATATTATCTTTTAAGTAATCATTTATTTAATTTAATTTTTTTTTAAATTTAATAACTGTAAATGAAATATAATTATAGTAAAATTATAAAACTATTTTTATTTAATTTTATAATTATAATTATAATAATAACAATAACAATAATTATAATTTTATTATTTTTTATTATCACAAAAAAAGTAAATGTAATGTTTTTACTAGTTTGTGTAAGAATTTTGAAATTACTCTTCTGATTCATTTTTTCGTTCAAAAATATCAAGTTGGTCCTTCAATCATTTTTACTCTCAATTTGGTCCAAATTTTTTAAAAAATGATGCAATTTAGTAATTTTTCATTAAATTTCTTGAATCAAATTAAGGTTTTTTTCATCAAAATTGAAGTTGTGAATAAAGATGGTTTGCTTCATTGGTGTAATTGACATAATCCTAATGCCAATTTTGATAAAAAAATTCTTGCTCACGCTTCAAAAAATTTAACGAAAGGATCAAATTGCATCAATTTAAAAAAATGAGACCAAATTGAGACTAGAAAAAATTAGAGAACCAACTTGACATTTTTGGACGAAAAAATGAAAAAAAAAAAGTAATTCAACCAAAATTTTAACACCCCAAAATATTAGTTGAAGATCCCAGTGTCTACATTGATGATAACTATATCAGAAAAATAAAAAACATAAAAGAGAGAATGGAGTAATTTATTATGAAAATTATAAAATAAATAAATAATTTTCTAACAAGAGCTTAATTAGTCTTATTAGTAATGCAAATTGGATCTTTCTTTTGGATCCAAATATAAATATTTTAACATTAATCCAGTATAAGAAATTAAGCAAATTCATCTTAACTTCCAAAATACAAAATAAAAAAATATTAATAAACTCCAAATTCAGAAAAGCTTATGTTTGGTTTAGACCATAGATATTTAGAATTTAATGAAAAAAAAATCAACTGCAAATAATATTTATACCTCAAATTATAGGCAAAAAAGAATAAAAATGGTCATATTAGCTAAAAATATGGTGGAATTAAAACATGTATGTCTAACCAGCACAATTTATCTTAATTGATAAAATATGGTAAGTATACTAGAATTAAACATCCTAAAAGCTTATTGAAAATATAAAATAAGCTCTAAATATGTATATAAAGAATATGAGTCCTTACAAAGTTTAAGGTAAAATTATTTTGAAACTTTTTTTTTGCTAAGCGTTATATATATATATATATATATATATATATATATATATATATATATATATATAAAGTAGTTCTACAATCGTTTTTACATGTTATTCTGTACTCGTATCTTTGAAAATTTTATTCAAGAAAAGAGATAAAGAATCGCTTCACTTTGAATAAAAAGAAAAATAGCATCTTGTTCTATTATCATTATTAGACGAGTGCGTGATTTTTTTAATTAGTCAAATGCGTGAATAGACCTATTATTATTATTATTATTATTATTTAACTCTTTCAACTAAATTAAACTTCATTGAAATTTCCATTATGAATAAGTTGAGCGAGAGAAAAAAATAAAAGTGAAAATGAGTAAATTGTTAATTTAAAGTGAAATAGTAAAAAGAGTGATAATAAATATGTGGGTTTAATTGAAAAAATATATGATATTTTTTTCAATTACAAATTTATCCCTCTGTTTTTATTTGTATTATTTATTTCTATTTTTTAGTGATATAAGTAAAACCGCAAGAAGAACAAAACGGAGAGTTATATAATTCTCCTCTGACAACTCATCTTTCTTCTTTCTGCGGTTCATACTACTAAACTCACTATTTTTTTCGTCTTTCTTCATACTTTTTTGAGCCAAACATACTTAAAGTCTCCAAAATACAAAATTAGAAAGTTTTACTTTAATATACACGGACATCGGATAATCACTACTTAAAGTATTAAATTTCATTCTTAAAGTATTATCTTCGATGCATTACATTAAATTAAACAGTTTCTCATCAAAAACCTTTTAAATTAGTTCTGAAATTTCATTTAATGATCAAACTATAAATATTTGATACTTTAAAAATGACGGAATAAAGAAAAACATTTTAACAGAAATTAGTAGTTTATTTATTCTTATTCTTCGTAGATTTCAGATATTATGCAATGTCAACTTTCTCAAAGATGCTCACAAGAAATGCGAGTAGGCGAAACTGCTAAGAAATATGGTGCATAGAATGTGTCTTCACCCGCTCTCAGAAGACATTATTCGGGACATGTTTTTCATGTTTTCTAGAAAACATTATGCAAATATGTTCTACTAATCTTACTTATTACAAATCTTAACCTTTCCTTTTTCGACAAAATTGTGGTGTTTAAGCTCACATAACATAACAAACAGTGACAAGATGCTGGAGCAGAAAAAAGAGCAACAAATGACAAATTGGGGGGAATCACCCCTTTGGACCCTTCACTGATTCTTCATGTTGTTTCTTCTCAACCGTTCCCACTTTTGGAGTTATTTTAACCCTTTCGTTCTTTCGCTCCAATTCAACCCTTTCCAAGCATTGCTACCAACTAGCCATGGCAGTTATCACTATGAGCACCACTGTCTCCACTTCCTTTTTCCTCTCAACCTCATGCAAACCAAAACCCTTCATCGTCCACCCCCTCAAACAACACCTTCCGTTACTTAAACCCTTCAAATGCCTCCGACACCGTTCAACTTCTGTCAAGCCAAACCCTGTGATTTCCTGCTCCGCGCTCGCCACCTCGGAGCTCGTTGTTCCGTCCAAGCTCGAGCAGCTCGCGGCGGAGTTCCGGCCGCTGCGGGAGCCGAGGGAGCGGGTGAAGCGCCTGCTTGACTTCGCGGCGGCGATGGCGCCTATGGCGGAGTCCGGTCGGGTCGACTCGAACCGGGTGATGGGGTGCACCTCGCGCGTGTGGGTGGAGGTGGGGATCGACGAGGAGGGGAAAGTGCGGGTGGCGGCGGACAGTGATTCGGATATTACGAGGGGGTTCTGCGCGTGTCTGGTGTGGGTGCTGGATGGTTCAAAGCCGGACGAAGTTATGAATGTGAGCACCGATGATTTGGTTGGTCTGAATGTGGGGTTGCCGGGAGGGAGTGGGCGTTCGAGGGTTAACACGTGGCACAACGTGCTGGTGAGCATGCAGAAGAGGACTAAGCAGTTGATGGCTCAGAGGGAAGGGAAGTTTCCCTTTGAGCCTTTTCCTTCCTTGGTTATTACCTCTGATGGGGTTTTTCCCAAGGGTAGCTACGCTGAAGCCCAGGTTAGCACCGTTTTACTTTCTTAATTCTCATTCTCTCTCTCGAACTCATCCAATCACAAATGGTGTGTTTCTTTGGTTTTTTTCCTCTCCTTTGTTTTTCGCATAATTTGTCGTTTCTGGGATTGGGAGTGATTACAGTCTAACAGAATCTTACACCGTCAAAAAAGTAAAGAACTGTGAAGAGTACTAGTGAGTGCAGGCTTCCTTTTGTTATCGTGGGGATCTGATCCTCCTCAAAAGCTGTAGGACTTTTTTCCGTTTTAATGTGTTTTGTCTTGATTGTCCTTATAGTTGGATACACGGTTGTATTAACCAAAGTAATTTTGATTTGGTAAAAAATTAACTACCGGACAATATCTGTTCGATAGTAATCGTCAAATAACAAAAAAGGAAAGATGAAGTACAAGACACAAATTTTAATCATTCTTAATAAGTTAAATAAGGGACCACTTTTTCTTTTGGCCCTTATCTACCCCAACCTTTCTTTTCCTTCCTTTTTTTCCCTATGTTTCCCTCAAAATTTCTTGTACTGAACATCCAACACATCAACTAGACAAAATGGTGTATTGTGACTCAGATGTTTAACTAAGCTATGTCTTTGTACTTGTTACATCTTTACTATTGATTAGTTGTATTGAGAAACACCATCATCTTAAGATCTTTGTAAGACACTTTTATGCGTACAAATTCTGTATTTGATGAAAGTCCAACTGTACCGAAAACTTCCTGCTCATTTTTTTGGTGGTGTTTTGGTTTGATGAGATCTTTTTTTTCAAAGTTGAACAACTCAATATGCATGACATATCAACCAAGGACCAAGGATTGTGAAGTAGGTTATGCTGTAAATACTAACTTGTTAATTTGGGCTTTTAGTAATTTTTGGGAGTTTTTCTTTTTCCTCTCTATTTTATTAAAGAACTTCAATTTAAAACATTATGTCACCATGCTTGCTTTATCCGTTCAACTAGTTCTTCTCTGAAAGGACATGCTTACTTCACATCATAATAGATGATAATAGATGGTTATGCCCACCGCAAATGCCATAATTTCTTGGATCATGACCTGACAGCATTGTTCTCCTAATTTTGTTCTAGCTCCACTGCAGGCAAAATATCTGTTCCCTAATGAGTCAAAAGTTGATGAACTAGTCAAATTGCTGAAGGAGAAGAACATTGGTGTTGTTGCACACTTTTACATGGATCCTGAGGTTCAAGGCATTTTAACTGCTGCTCAGAAGCAATGGCCACATATCCATATATCTGATTCACTGGTGATGGCAGATACTGCAGTTAAAATGGCAAAAGCTGGATGCCAGTTCATAACAGTGTTGGGTGTGGATTTTATGTCAGAAAATGTGCGTGCCATCCTTGATCAAGCGGGTTTTAGTGAGGTATGCATTTGTCTTGTTTTTGTGTTCTCTGTTTTGAAGATAACCATCAGCAGGCTAAATAAGTAATGATTAGTGAAGGCTGTCAAGAAGATGGACTCCATTTAGTTTCCTATTTATAAACATTGGTGAATGGTTTTGTATGAAGCAGGTCAAACCATATTAGTAAAATTCAGTATCAGGGCTATGTGTTAATCCTTATTCCTTAATTTTTCTTCGGATAATTACTTGCAGGTTGGTGTGTATAGGATGTCAAATGAGCAAATTGGTTGCTCTCTGGCTGATGCTGCAGCTACTCCTACTTACATGGAATACCTTTCAGCTGCTTCCATGTCTACGTCTTTGCATGTCATATACATTAACACCAAGTTAGAGACAAAGGCATTTGCTCATGAGCTTGTGCCTACAATAACCTGTACTTCATCAAATGTTGTCCAGACTATCCTACAGGTTGGTCAGATACAAACCTTTACTATTCCTCTTTGACATTGTGATGGTCATATGAAAGCATCATATGATGATCATCACCAAGCCCATTTAGTCGTTTCTTTAATTGGTCATATTTATGCAGGCATTTGCTCAAGTTCCAGATTTGAGCATATGGTATGGACCTGATTCTTACATGGGTGCAAACATTAAAGAATTGTTCCAACAAATGGCAAAGATGACTGATGAAGAGATTGCTGCAATTCATCCCGAGCACAGTCAAGACTCTATTAGACAATTATTACCTCGACTTCACTATTTTGTGGTGAGATCTTTAGAACGTTTTTAAAAATCCAGGAAAGAATATGACTCATTTGGAATTAGATGTGCTTCATTTACATGTTATGTCTATCCATTTGATTGAGATCTGCTGTTTATCCTTTTGGGATGCTGGTTTGTAGTGAAAACGTTTTTGTTGTACATTATTTTTCTCTGTGGCAATGATATACTTAGTAAGCTAGTATGATATGTCATTCTTATGGTATATTTCCCTCTCACAATTTCTTTCGGATAAGTTGGTGTATGCTTTGTTAAATAATTTTTCATCTTTCTTTTTCATGTATTGGGTTTATGCAACGTCAGACATTGAGAGAAATTTGTCTGTGCCTGCACTTACACTATTGTGGTCTTTCTCTGTTTTCTGCAATTTTTTAGAAAAGTTTGAATTTTCCTTGTATAAAAGTATGGCTTGTATTGTAATCGCTAATCCACTGCTGGTTTGTGTTTTTACTTTAGTAGGCTGGTACTAGCAATAGCAATCTATGGTTCCGTACTTCATTTCATGATTATATATGCTTTTGTGACTTGTTGCCAGGATGGAACATGCATTGTTCACCATCTATTTGGCCATGAAGTTGTGGAGAACATAAAAGAAATGTATTGTGATGCGTTTCTCACTGCTCATCTTGAGGTTCCTGGAGAGATGTTTTCACTGGCAATGGAAGCAAAGAGAAGGGGAATGGGCGTAGTAGGCTCCACTAAGAATATTTTAGATTTCATACAGGACCGCGTACAGGAAGCTTTGGACAGAAATATAAATGATCATCTCCAATTTGTTTTAGGAACAGAATCTGGGATGGTGACTTCAATTGTGGCTACAGTTCGTAGTTTGTTGGAGTCGTCTTCTGAAAAAGCAAAAGTTACTGTTGAAATAGTCTTTCCAGTTTCTTCCGATTCAATCTCAAAAACATCCTCAGGTGTTCAATCTGCCAAAGTGGGTGATATCATACTTCCGGTGGTACCAGGAATAGCCAGCGGGGAGGGCTGTTCCATTCATGGTGGGTGTGCATCTTGTCCATACATGAAGGTAGAGTTTGTCATTTGTTTATAACCATTTTGAGTACATTTATGTTTTGTCTATGACTGTAACTAGTTTTCTTGAACCTTTCAGATGAATTCTCTGAGCTCACTCCTGAAAGTTTGCTGTAACCTACCTGATGAAGAAAATACCCTTTCTGCATACAAGGCAGAGCGATTTAAGTTGCAAACACCAAATGGGAAATCAGTGGCAGATGTTGGATGTGAGCCTATTTTGCACATGAGGAATTTCCAGGTTAGAATCTCGGTATTTTTCCTACATTATTGAGTGGCACATGTACCAAGTGCTTTCAATTCACGTATTGATACTTGCACAGGCTACTAAAAAGCTTCCAGAGATTCTTGTGAACCAGATTCTTCACCCTCGACAAAGTAGACGCTGAATTTCATCAACTTTTCAAACAATAATGTGATGTGAAGACCGACAATTGTGCTGTTATGTTGTGAGCAATTCCAAGTTGCAAAAGCTAGGTCGTGCGTGGTCTTTGTCTTTCTATATATAGCACGCTAAGTATTCATACAACCAGATTTTGTTGTTGTATGATATCTGATATCGATAATATAGTTCCGTATTGATATAGAGAAATGAGTAAAATTAGATCTGTTATTTTCTTTTTTTTTTATTAATTAAAAAATTATGCTGGTAAAGATACTAAGATTTTACTTTTTACCAAAATATAACTAATATATATAATAAATTTATATTTTTAATTAATAAAAAACTATATATATATATATATATAAATTATAAATTAAAATTAAAATTATTATATTATATTTATGTAATTAAATATAAATAATTTTTATAATTTTATTTTAAATATATTCTATTTATTTTATAGATAGTTTTATAATTAAAAAAATGGTGAAGTTTAAAAACATGGTTAAACTAAAAAAATAATTATTTGTTTAATAAAAAAAAATTATAGAAAAGGATAAATTTGAAAAAAGAAATGCATATATATATATATATATATATATTTTTTAATTATGTTAATATTATGTAGTGTTATTATTTTAAAAATATCCTTACAATTATTCATTCTTATATATGATTATGGTAATTGTAAATTTCTATCTTATGAAATTAATAGCATTAAATTAATTTGACTGATACTTATATTTTAATCAATGTGAAATTAAGTATAAAAAAAAAATTAAGGACTGTTTTCATTATAATATCAAAAATAATAAAAAAATTAGAACTAAAATAATAAAATAAAATAAATGGTAATGGATTATGTATGGCGTGTTTAAAAGTTGGAAGCACGTTGCATCGTATGTTGTCTTTCAGGTGTCTGTATCATTGCCGGGATTACAGCGTCATTAGTCGGTAGCCACAAAGCAATGTCAAAGGAAGCTGCCACGTCTTGCTCTGTTCAGGCTACTATTTTAGTGTTATGTTTCATGCTCTGCACCATAGTATTTACAATTAATTAAAACTTCAAACGTATATTTCCATTAATTTAGATAAAGTCATATAGATTTAAATCCTAATCAAGTTCAAATTAATCAACTGTAATCCCACAATATTGGATAATGCTTTATTTGACAATTTTTCTTGTTTACTTTAACATATTTGCAAGAGTTCAAAGATAAAACAATCACATCTTGCTTTTCTTTTACCCGATGTTTGATTGGGGAGAAAAAAAATAAAATTTTAATATAAAATAAAAGGCTTACAAATTTGTTGGTTTAGTTAATTTTAGTTTTTTTTTAATTTTTTTAAATGTTTATTTTTTTTAATTGCTTAAAAAGATTTAATTTTTTGAAAATTATTTATTTGATCCTTTAATTGAAAATTTAAAGAAAAAAGCTACATTTTTTAAAACAATTGAAGGACCAAAATTGATTTTTTTTAAAAAAAGTTGAAGGATTAGATTAAATTAAAAAATAAAAAAATGAAAATGAATTAAACCAATAAATTAAAAAATTAAATCACTAATTAAACCAAAAGAAATTGATACTAAAAAATTAATATGAAAAAAAAAACTATGTATACAATACGACTCATACTATATTCTACCTTTTGTATCCAAAATAAATTTAAAACCTAAAATTTAAAAGGTGTTCATTCAATATGGTTTTTGATCGTAAGATTAAAACACTGTAAGGCCGATTATTACCGTTAGTTTTCTAAAAAACACATTTTTGGGTAACTTTTAATTTTAAAAACTACATTTTTGTAATTTTTATTTTTAAAGTAAACTAATTTAAAATATTTATATCTTGTTAAAATTAGTGAGGAAAGATAAAATTTCACTACTAATAATAGTGACAGTTATATTAATGATAATTCTGATAATAAGAGTATAATAATAAATATACAAATAGTAGTGTTATGATTATGATAATGTTTGTACAAATTGGAATTATTATAGTAACAGGAATAATATAAAAAATGGTAGTGCTGATATTGTGGATAAATAATTTTATGTATAATAACAGAAACAGCATTATCAAAGACAATGAAATTATTACTTTTAATTAAAAATGAAATTAAAAACTTGTCCTTGATTTTTAAAATAAATACAATTGATTGAAAAATAAACCTGTTTCATCTTCATTTTTATTGTATGTATCTTATTTTGAAAATTTTATTTAAAAACTAAAATTGAAAATTCGCAATCACCTTTCAACACACCCTAAGTCAATATACAATATTATTTATATGAATAAAATAAATAAACTCCTTTTATAGGAATTAATATTAAATATGTATTTTTAAATCGAGAAATTAGCGAATACGTTAGACTCGAAACAAAAACATCTGATACATATAATTTACTCTAACATCGGATCCTGTACCAAAATTTGGAGTCTCACTTAATTGCAACTATTTTTGAGGTTATTATTACAGTTATTTTGAAATATTACATTCCCTTAAATAATCACGTCAACATTTAAACATAGCTTGTAGGGAAATTCTGACGACTATTTTTTTATTAACACAAATATTATGTCTTTATTATCTAAAATATAAATATGCTGAAGTAATACACATTTTGTACTTTCACAAATAAAAAACAAATATTTGAAAATTGAATTTTAAATGTGGTAAACTTATTATAGATATTAAAAATTAAGATTAAAACTAAACAAAATATATCCTAATATAATAATATGAGAGTTGAACAATAGGTAACAACAATAGTTTTTAGGAGCTATAATTAGAAATAAATAAACACAATTAATATAATTATGGTAATTTAGATTTTATATAGTTAGGCAGAGAGGTGGAAACGGTGTCAGTCCCGTGTTTGTGACAACTGCGAACGACAATTTTAGCCCTTATATTGCATTAACGTCCCAATTCCCAATAACCCGAGTCCTTGACTCTGTCTACCTCTTTTCACACCCCACACACTTGAGACTTACGATCTTCTTCCAAACAAATCTCTCCAACCTCCACCTTCCATTCTACTACCTCTCTCACATTACACCTCTCTTTCACTTTTTCTCCTTCCTATCATCACAAGTACCATCCCTCTCTTCTCTTCTTTTTCTTTACATGTTTTTTCTTCTCATCTTCTTCACGTATGCTAGCTGCAAAATGGGCTATTCATATTCATATAAATTTAACATCAATGCATCTCTTCTGTTACATTACATTGCCTCTTCTATTCATATTCATATCATATACATACAATTACTTAGGTCACTATATGGAATCTGTAATGTCAGATCAAACAAACTGAGTGTGTTACCCGGTTACAATAATTTCTGTCTTTCCTTTTCTTTACTTTCTAAACTATGATCTGTTAAGACCGTTTCTCTTCTTCTTTCTTCTGTGGTTCTGAAACTTGTTTCCAGATTATTGATGGTGCATCAGTGCTTGTTATGCCTGAATTTGTGATTGCATCTTCTCTTGTCTCAAACTGGTGGACTTGTATAGAGAGAATGATGAAAAATGATATTTTTTCGGCCTCTTTAGACTGTATACACCTGGTTGGAAAACAGAGAAAGAGTGATAGATGAAATAGGATGAAGGTGATAGATTTAAAAATTCGAGTGTGGAAATAGAGAGTTGAGGATTAATCATGTTCTTTCCCCGTTAGAACATGCCAGACTCTTTTAAGGCAGGTCACGTTAGCAAATCAAGATTTATGGTTCATTGTATTTTCTTTCTATACTTTCACTCCATCATTCTGAATTTTCTGAATTTGAAACTTAACTGCTAATCGTAGACCAGTTTACTAACAGGTTGAGATAGTTGGTTTTTTGTAAATGAACGAAGTTGTTAAATTAATATCATTTGAAGTTTCGTAAATTGCATATGAAATGAATTTTCTATTTGAGATTATACACACAATCATTACTTTATCATAGACCTTGCATCGAAAATCCTAGTTTGATGACATTATTTATGGTGTATCTCCGATAGGAGCTTGTGGAGAGCAGAGACCTATACTATGGGTTCTGCTAACGGATTGATTGACGCAGAGAGGAAACAGCCTCTATTTTCTTTTGGATTGATATCTGACGTGCAGTATGCTGACATTCCTGATGGTAGGTCATTTCTCGGTGTTCCACGTTACTACAGACACAGCATTCTTGTGTTGCAGAGAGCAGTAAAACATTGGAATACTAATAAGAACCACAAGTTTGTGATAAATTTTGGGGATATTGTTGATGGATACTGTCCAAAAGATCAATCTTTTAGCACTGTAAAGAAAATTGTTAATGAATTTGAGATGTTCAATGGACCAGTTTATCATTTGGTTGGCAATCACTGCCTTTACAATCTGCCACGGAGTAAGCTCCTTCCATTATTGAAGATCAAGAGTTTTGGAAGTCATGCTTACTATGACTTTTCGCCAGTGCCAGAATATAGATTTGTAGTCCTTGATGGGTATGATATAAGTGCAATTGGGTGGCCTCAAGACCATCCAAAAACATTGGAGGCCTTGAAATTCCTCCGGGAAAAGAATCCGAATAATGACAAGAACAGCCCGACAGGTTTGGTGGGCCTCGAAAGAAGGTTTCTTATGTTCAATGGGGGTGTTGGAAAGGAACAAATGGAATGGTTGAACGGTGTTCTTCAGGAAGCAACAAAATTGGAACAGAAGGTAGTGATATGCTGCCACATGCCTCTAGACCCTGTTGCATCATCCAATGAGGCTCTGCTATGGAATTACGATGAAGTAATGAATTTGATACACAGATACAGTTGTGTAAAATTGTGTGTATCGGGACATGATCACAAAGGAGGGTATTCCGTTGATTCCCATGGAATTCACCATAGAGTTCTTGAAGCTGCCCTGGAATGTCCTGCAGGCACGGATGCGTTTGGATATGCTGAGGTTTTTGACGACAGAATATCACTTTATGGTACGGGTAGGATGCTGAGTAAAGACATTTATTTTCAGTCTTCACCAGATTTGTCATGACATGTTGATGTTTGTGAGACACCTATTCGTTTATTGGAGAATATTGTGGTCCTCGCGCAAATCTAATCCACGTGGAATTAACTTTCTAAGTATCCGAAGTGGAATTACTTAGTTGAGTCAGCTAACCTCAGAGCAAATTTATGAAATCAACCACGTTGTACTTGAGTGTTTCCGTTGCTTCGGAGAGAGACAAAGATTCAAAAAGCATTAACAAAGACAGGAGATTTCGTCATAGATGATTTATCTGTGAAATTTTTTATTTGTTTTGTGTAACTATTAGGATTCTTTTCTAGATAAAACTCCTTTAACTTACTGTAATAGTCATATTATTTTAGAACTTTTATACAATGAAACTGCAAATTTGACAATTTAATTATTTTTTTACTTTCATAGTATAAATGATCACATCCTAATCACATACATAAAATTATCATGGGGGAGATCGTGCTCCACGTTGTGGTGGAACTTAGTTGTACTAAAGATAGTTGACTAGAGGGAAAAACAGGTCCCTCATGATTTATTAATGACCATGATGAAAAATGTAAACCTGCCACGTTTTTCTGTGTTTGTGGTGACTCAATCACTTTGAGGAAGAAGAAGACTTTGCCTTTCGCTTTTCAATATAGAAGAACACAAAGAGAGCGACTACGGAGAAAGCACTGAAACAAACGGAGCAGATATCAAGGGACGCGTGGCGCCCGCTGATTGAGTTGATCTCAAACAAGTTGCTGCTCTTCTTCGCGTCCGTCGTCTGCCCATAGGCCACTTCCTCGCCGTTAGAGTCAAACGCGTAGGCGCGTACGAAGTACGTGGCTTTGGGCACGTCGCGCTCGATCACCCACTCGAACCTCTGCACGGTTTTGTTCGAAGCGTCGTAGGGTTTGGCCACGATTTTGTGCTGGCATGTCTTGTCCCTGGAGAGATCGTCCTCGGTCTTTCTCCACGCGCGGTCCTTTTGGCTGATGGGCGCGTAGCACAGCTTCACCTTTATGGTTTTGTAGGCCGAGTCTGTCCCCGTTGGTAAGGTCTTGTTTAGCGCCCATGTCACAGTGATTTTGTCTGTTCCAGCCTCCAGAACTGCATAACCATTAACACCACCAGGAGAGTGAATTTCACAACCCAATTCATAAAATCCATAAAGGAGTGAAATTTAAGAATTTGTGAAGGTTTTCTTGATTCAAATAATGAAAGGGGGTATCTGAGAAGGGATGTTTTGACCTACCTTGTCCCTGCTTGGGGGAAGCTGTGACATCAAGGGTTGTTTTGAGGGAGGAAAAGTGAACCTTCCCGTAGCAAGTTCCAGCTAAACAGAAAATTAGAAGTGATGCTACCACAAGGCGATGTGCTGCCATTTTTTCTCAGTTTCAAGTATCAAGCTTTTCTGATATAAAAGTCAACAGAATCGGAGAGAGAACAGCTCAGAATCGGAGAGATATTCTTAGAATGTGAGTGGGATGCACTGACTTCAAAGCCTTTATATATAAAGCCAAATTTCATAAAATAATGGGAAATCTAAACAAATTGAATTTTGATAATTGGTAAGGACAAGTCAAAGGCCTATATGCTGAAATTATAGCATAAAAGTAATAGCGGAAAGAAGCAAGTGGTAGACATAGGATTTGAATTTTGAAAAAAATGATATATCCTTTGAACAGTTTGAAAGGGCATTGAGATGCTGCAGCAGGTGATTGTACTGATGCACTTGGTTTACACGAGTGTACTTGCCCATTTGCAAAATTTACTATACTTTTTATTAGTTGACATTGTCATTTCTTCTTTATTTTTTTCTTCTTCTACCCAACTACTTGGAGTTTACGAGGGACACACGGAAGTACATCATATAATGTATTTACAAACCAAAATATCAGTGTCCACATATCACCCTTTCTTATTTTATTGAAAAGTCCTCTGTTAACACATTTTCCTATTATTATACTTTCTAACTGCTCGTTGTATATAAATCTAAAATTATAAAAATACCTAGAACTAATCCATGAATATAAAAATAAAAAAAAATGAAAGTTTAGTATTGAGATCCTATTCCTCCTTTGTAAAGAGAATAATTAATGTTTAATATTTGTGTTTGTCCCCTTATGTCTGAGAAGGGGCGCGAAAAAGAGGAGTACGTATTGGGAATGCGGACTTAACGTAAGCAAAGCAAGAGCTATGCACTTATAAACTAATAAAAACTTGCATAATTATTTTTGCAACTCTTTTTTATACTTAAATTTTAGAACGTTGATATCAGTATCCGCAATTTGGCCATGTCATTTTTGATTCATCTGTTCACAAAAGTTAAGTACACCACAGAATTCTATTGTCGGATTTTTATATATTTGACAAAAAAGTTAAATATTTAATAAAGCTTTTATAACAAAATACTCAAATCACAATATTTTCTCTTTTCACCTCTTTTATATTTTATTATTGTATTTAATACAAATGTTAAGCCATTTATGAGAATTTAATACAAATGTTAAGTCATTTATGAAAAACACGTGTTAAGGTAATACAGAATAACTATCAATATAATATAATTAAATAATTTTCTTTTAGACGCTCTAACTTTTTCAGACGATGAAATTTTTTTCTTCGGTATTTCGAAAAATAATATCATATATATAAAAAAAATAAGAAAAAATGTATAAGAAAAGCATATTTTATCTAAACAAAATTTGTCGAGATATACAATATAACATATTACAATTATTGTTATGCATCTTCGTTGAATGAGCAACGGAAATACGTTTTCATTGTGTAAATAAAAAACAGTTCATTAAAATATGTAAATAAACGCAGTTTTGTTATGTAATATATATATATATATATATATATATATATATATATATATATATATATATATATATATATATATTTATTGTATATGTTTATCAATTTTTTTGATAGGTTTTGTAAGGTCTATAGAGGGATTTAACTGGAGAGATACAACCTACTTGAGCCCAATCACATAAGTCATTGACGCCACACTCAACCAAAAACCTTAAGACAATGAGTTTATGGATTTTTATCCTTATATAGTGTTCTACTTTCTCAACAGTGTTCTACTTTCTCATTTCTAGCCAATGTAGAACTTAAACTCATACTTAGATTCCTAATAGATTTTTCTAATAAGACAAAAAAAGAAAGAAGTTAATTAATTCATTATTCTCTTTTAGCAACGAATGAACGATATCCGTTTATATACATGTATATGTCTCTATACATTCAAGAAGATTTCTTACAAATATACGATATCAGTTTTTGTTGCATATGTTGACATTTTTTTTTTTGTAAATATAAAACGAAAACAAACAAGAGGTGTGTCTTCGGACTATGCAATGCTATTACGTTTTTATTACATATCTGAATAAAGCTTGTGAAGATGCAAAACTAAAGGTTATTTCCGTAAAAATACTTTTGTCGAACTTTGGAAGGTTTATTTGTGACAACATAGTAATTGTGAATGGGTGGATGCATGTGAGTTGGAGTTCCAAAATGGGAATAGGGATGTGGTTTATTCTTCCTTGCATGGGCATGCATTTTCAAAATGATGCTGATAAAAGTGATGCAATGATGGATATGGCAAATGGGTTTCAAATAGTTGATGCTGAATTTTTGGGATCAGATATTAGAGAGGCACCTTGGTTAAATTATTGTATGGTGGCTTCTCCCACGAAAACGGATTTCGTTGGTTTGGGTTGGAACGAGGTTGACATTCGATATTTATTTATTTTTTTAATTTTTTAATTATTTTTTAAATGCATTGTAATTAACTTTTTTTTGTTCAGGATGTGTATTTTTGGTAATTAATTTATCTATTTATTTAACATTTTTTTTACATCCGCAGAACAAATAATCGAATGTCGAATAAATGAAAATAAAAATAGAACCGGATGTTCACATTCGTAACGAACGAAGAAAAATATCGGAAATGAACATTAATAGAACAAAGAACCAGATATTGACATCAGATAAAAAAAACAACTGGATGTGGATATCCATAACAAAATTAAAAAGAAAAGAAAAGTCAGATGTCAACATCCATAAGAGCCAAAGAACTTGAGGGCAATGTCGATTAGTGTGTCGTGTTCCTTAAATAAGAGAGAGAGAAAAAAAAGATATTTGAACTTAGGGACAGTGAAAATTTAAAAAAGTTTTAGGAATGGAGAATAAATATTTGGAAATGCAGAGAGAAAGTCCCATCTTCTGTGATGTATTGGGTTTTTCATAGAAGTATTGAAGGTCCCCCGTGCAAGTGGGTTTTTAGAAAACAGGCCCATATGTAAACAAATGTTTCTTAGCCCAAGGTACCTCTTTTATGTTGTGGATCAGAAATAAAACCCAATAAAACAAACATTTATTTTGACAAAGAATGGTTTAGACTGACCAACTAGGAGAAAGATTTTAATGCATAATTAATTTTTAGAGGCATGACTTACAAATAAATCAAAATTGGTCCTAACGTTAAAAAAGAAAATAAAAACTAATGTCCTTTAACAATTAAATTTGTGGCCGCAAAATTCTTAGTTTATTTCTTTTCGATATTTATTTTAAACTTGGTAATATATACATAATTTTGTACAAGTTATAACTATAATTTTGCTAACTTATAACCTATACGCTTGACAAAATGAATGAAGTAATATCAAAATGGGAAATATAATAAAAAATTGACAAATTATTTTCATGATTTTTTTTATCAAACACTTCTAAAGAACATGTATGTAATGTTGCTAAATTTTTTTTATAAGATCAAGGTTAATGTATTTAATTTTAGGATTAAATATGTTTTTAGTTCTTTCACCTTTAATGAAAATTGTAATTAGTGTCTCTTCAAAATTTTAGACTAATTTATTTTTTCATTTTTAGAAATGCATAGATTTGATATTTTTAATCAAAATTTATAAAGTTTATTTGACATTTTAAACATATTCCTCAACTAACATTGAAGCATAAATATGTCAAATAATGTATCAAATAGTGTAACTAATACAAATACTACTATGAAACGCATTTAAAATATTAAATAAATTTAACAAAATTTGATTGAAATGACTCAATTGCATTTCTAAAATTAAATAAATAAATTGGATCGAAGTTTTGAAAATAGACTAATTCCAATTTTTGTAATGATAAAAAACATATTTAATCATTAATTTTAAATTTTTATGTAGAGAGTTTTCATGAACAATTGAGGAGACTAATGTGCTGTAAAAATACCTGTCTTTTTTATGGTTTTACTCAATAAAAAAAAGGTAAGAGAAGCCTGCCAGTAATGGACAAAACCAGGCAACAATGATCGGTTTGCAGATGTGGAGTTCTGACCATTTCAAATCAATAAAGTGAATCTCTTCTTCACATGTCTTCGCAATGTAACGATGAAGCTTCAAGTATAAGATTTGATGGAGAAACAAGAAAAGGAGGTGATGCACCTGGACTCTCACTTAATTAGTCCACTCTAAAGCGACCATGAACTATAAATTTTACTCTAATCTCATAATTTGAGCTACTAATTAGCACTGGCGTTTCCTGAACAAAAATTTCTATAAGTTCCGCTCGTTACTATGTTCATGCAAATTCAGTTATCATTCTACTCTCTTTCTATCTTTTGTCCGTAAAATAAAATATACATATATACAAGACAGCCCCAGCGCCGGCCAATTCGTTGCATCCACAGTCAAAACTGATGTTTTCTATGTTTCTCTACTATGTTTCTGTCGATCTTTAAAACTGAACACCCCAAAAACTAAAACCCTACCACAAAACTATAACCAATCTTTTACGAGGGGTGGCTCAGAATTAATGGATCGAAGGTTGGGCAGAGAAAGCAAAGGGTCTCTAAGCCTACAAAAAAAGATGGCGGAGACACGGCGTAGGGAGAAACCGGCGCCGGACCTCACCGACTTCATGAACGACATGTTTTTCGGAGTAGTAGATCACGTGGACAACAAAACCTACGACCTCACAGGTAGTAAAGGAGTGGGCGTGGAGGAGGAGGAGGACGACGACGAAGGGTTCGACGACAGCACTAGAAGCAACAGTGCAAGGTTGACGCAAGAGTGGCTGCAAGAGGCACGACTCATCGTGGGTTCCTCTCCTTCCCGCGGTGGATCTCCGAGTCGTCTTTCAGGGTCCCCAAGGTTCGCAGCACCACAACCACCCTCACCCCTTTCCTCATTGGACCACAGAGACTCTCTCTCTAGAACTAGGTCTGCACGAAGGTAATAATCACACTATTCAAGCAAAATCCTACAAGACTCACTCATAAATGTTTCATTGAAGAAATAATGCTTTAGATTAATCACGTGAAATAATAATGATGAAAATAATAATGACGATGATGATAATGATAATAATAATAATGTGAATGAAGCAGATACAGAACAGGGGCAGGGATCAGTGACGAGATACTGTCGAGAACAGCCAGACACACTCGTAACAAATCCGACACTTTTTCTCAACCCTCATCGGACGGGGATGGATCCCCTGCCACGGCGGTTCACAACTGGTTCTCCAACATCCTCAAACCGAACAATAACAATAACAATCAACACCCACCTTCTTCTCCTCCCGATTCTACCCTTTTAACATCTCTCCCTTCACGTCAGTCGCATCCTCGAAAGTCACGATTCCAAACAGAGCCCTCTGCTGCGCCTCACCCGCAGGGGATCCAAACTCTCAACTCCAGGCGAACCTTCAAGGCTTCTGCGCCGGAGAATCCTCCCTCGGATTCTGTTCCTCTTTCGCCGCCCAGGAACCTCGTCGAGTCTGCTCAGCGGAGGACCATATTGTCTTCGACGTGCTCGCGGGAGAGGATGGCGCCGAGGCATGTTGCTGTCAAAGGAGAGCAAGCATGCCTCAACGGCTTCCTCAAAGAGCAGAGAACTTTGCTGCACAAAATCTCCACCGGAGAGTCCCATGCAAATGTGCAAATCGTGCTTTCTGGGCCTTCCAACGGTTGGTGACTAGAGTTTTTTTTTTTTTTTTTTTTTTTTGGACGTGGGAGCTTCGGAGAGTGATTGAATTTGTGTTGTGGCGGTGCAGGCACGGCGTCGATGGTGGCTGCCATTTGCCACGCCTGGCTCTTGGATTACCGGCAGAGAGAAAAGGAGGGTGGCGTGGTGGTGGCGCCTGTCATGAATGTGAAGCGTAGCTCCATGTGGAAGCTGAAGCAGGCTGCGTGGCTCTTTCACCATGCTGGCCTTGATGCCACTTCGTTGCTTTTCACTGATGAGGTGCCTAATTGATTCAGATTTTACCCGGCTTTTTGTTAGTTATGGCATGAAAAATGTTATTCAACTAATAACATAAATGGTATAGAATATGCATAAAATTAAAGGTTGCTAATTATCCTCATTTTTTAAGTGTTAGCTCTTACATGAAAAAGTTATGTTTCAGTCCGATGTAGGCCTAGGTTCTTTGGCCTGTGAAACGAAGGAGTAAAATTTCAAATGATATGAAAATATATTAAAGTTGTTTTTGCATGGACAAGACTTTACCATTGTGTGATGAAATAATACATGTTCCATACTTTTTAGCTTTCATTTGTCAGATGCATGTACAATTTATTTGATATATATGATTTGATAATTATTTGGATTAGACATCACTGAAATTATCTCTCTGCTTATGATAAAGATGTTTGAACTTTGGAGGACATTGTAGGCATGATTAGTAGGGTGAAGCTTGATGTGTTTTGCTTAGTTTGGTGAACTGACACTGAATTTGTTTGCAGGTGGACATGGAAAACCTTTTGATGACTGGCCAACTGAGCGTCCTCGTGGTTGGAAAAGATGTCCTCACCACTACTGGCGAGGTTGGATTATCAATTATACATGAATCTGAAAATTAATTTTAAAAACAAGTTTGATCCCAAGGCAATGTGCCCAGATGAATTTTATAATTAACTTTACCTGTTGTTTTGATTTTCAAGGTTGGATCCCAATGCACAGTGGTTACTGATAATTACTGTGAGGATGCCTATGATTTACTTGAAAACCCTGTTCTGAAGAAACTATTGGTAAATTTATGGCGATCTTAGTTCCTAATCAAATTTGTGGCACCATTAATTTACTTCATTTGAAAATTATTAAACACCGGTTTAGTTTCAAGTGACTTTGGTGTTGCTCATTTGGTGTATTTATTTTACAGCTTGCAGGTATTCTGCTGGACACACAGAATCTAAAATCATCTGCAGCAATATCGATGACAAGAGATGCAGAAGCAGTCCAGTTGTTATTGGCTGGCTCGGTCCCAAATTACAGATATGCATTATTTGATCAATGTCAGTTCATATTTCTCTATATTAAAATAGTTATTGTGATTTTATAAATGATTAAGTTGAATGAATAAAGTTGTTTTTCTTTCTTATAGTGATCCAGGACCAGAAATCTGCTTCTTTTGTTGAAGCTTTGAATCATACCTACGGGAAGTCTCCTGATGAAAGTAAGTAATATTTATTTTAACTCTTTTCATACATATGTTTTTCTAAATTCCAAAATGTATGAGCATGGCCTTAGCCCCTGCTGTGACCATGCTTATGAAATTGCAAAATTCAAAGAAGTGATATATCTGGTTAAAATGGCAGTGATATTTTGCAATCTATTCTCTGAATGCTCTGTATCTGGTAATTGTAGGTGAAGAAAACAGTGAAGGAAAGACGAAGAGTAAAGTTCGCGAGAGAAAGTCAAGCTCTGTATCTGATCGCGAACCCACCATATCAAGTTCAAAAACAAATTCCTCCGACACACGAAGTTCTAAAGCTTGCAAGGTTTCCCCAAATCCAGGTTGCATTTCCTTCTCTTTCCTTATATTCCAATTATGGCTTTTTAGTTGTGTTTACATATTTTGGACTCTGATTTCATCATACTCAGTTATTGACCTTTCCATCTATGAATATATGATGACATCAACTATTCTTGCAGTCAAACTCGTTACGCCACCTTTGCTATCTCCTTCTCCAGCTCCAACACCACAACATGCGGAAAAGGAGGCCCCACGTGGGAAAAACAAGTTCTTCTTGGCAAGGTGGTTTGGTTTTGGTTCGAAATGAATACGTTTCACCCATGAATACCGTTGCCAACTTAAATTTTGCAAATTCTTCAATTACCACTCTGGTTCTACTAATGTCCTGTTAGCTTTTTAAAATTTATTAATGATTTTTTAATCCAATGCCCAATTGTGAAAGAACGTAATATCCCTACTATATCTTTTTTACCAACGCAGTTTACTTCATCCTAATTTGGATCGACGTGAAAATAAATAAAGTTTGGTCAAAAATTAATTTCGGTCATTTCCAAATAATTCAACTTTGGATTCACTGCATTATGTGCATGTACTTAACTTGGTTTTTATTCATAAGAACCAAAATTTTATTCATAAATTGGTTTTTAGTTACAGATAGAAGTTAAGAATCTCACCATAACTGTCATAAATTTATGCTGAAGTTTAATTAAGGCGTTGTGGTCACTTTTCCGGTTAAATGTAAAACAATAACATCGGGGCCTACCCAATATTTTTCTTCGATAAATCAGCCAAAGTCCCTGGCCGCATACTTTTGAATCTTTCAGTGCGACCTTGTTATCATTGTTTGCGATGTTGACGTGAATTAATAATCTCCTTGGTCAAAAAAACTTCAACTCTTCCTAAAAAAGACGAACTTTGTAGTTCACTTCTCATTTCTCTTGACCCCCAAAGAACAAATCTACTATTTTTTTTATCTCGCTACAACTGCTGCTGTCATTTTATACACTGTTTCTGCTATCGTTTTGTAAATTTTCTGATTAAAAAGTATTACTCTGCACGTAGCATTTAATTTAATCAAAACAAATAATAGTTTGTCAACGTATTTCTGCAAGTATAATACGCGCATTGAGGTAGAAGAAATAAAAGGCTTGGACCAAAAACAGAATGATTTTGTGCAATGCTTGACCTACCTGGCTATTGGTACTAAAATTTGTATGCAGAGTTTGGGAATGAATAACGAATAGAGTAATGAACTTAGGCAGCGGCTAAACAATAATGATGAGGATGATACTGATAATCCAACTACTAGAAAGAGAAGCATGTGTATTAATGTGCGTGAGGTGCACATACTGGGATTATTATTGTACTCTTGTTTCTACATCATCACCAAACAGCCATCCTCTCTTTCCGGGGTAGCATTTTCCGTCACATGCATGAACAGATATAATTTTATGGGCAAATACAAACATTCAGTTTAGTAATGTTGTGTGTACATACATTATTTTGTGATAGAAAATTTAGGTAAGATGTACCTTTGGTTGATAGATTTTGGAGGAAACATAAACAGCTCGGTTACCAAGATGGGATCAAGAAAGAGCATTTTCCAGTGTGGTAAAATGTAGGTGGAGACGTAGATGCCTCTGGATGGAGAATTATTGGACATGTGTGCGATTGTTAATGTGATACAATCTGTCTTGTCCACAATTATGCGCATTTGCTCAACCCCAGCTGTAACTAACTCCCTTTGGCCCCACTCCCTTTCTCAATCTCAACCAAACCCATCTCTCTTCTCTCTCTCAACCCAATCTCATCCTGCATCTTCACCATTCCATTATCACTACCAGACCAACTCCATTTTCAACCTTATTTTCCCACTCTTTATAGATGATGATGATGATGATGATATGACATTAACCTCTTCATTCAACCTTCCAAGCATAGAGAAACAAGCAAAACTCTGATGACCCACTAACACTAAATCCCTCTACTGATCCAGAACCCCTTGTCTGATCAGAAGATAAGGGAGGTGATGATGATGATGATAATGAAGGTGATGAAGATGACATTGAAGAAGTGGTGGTGGTGGTACTGGGTGATAAAATTGGCTTAAAAATGAATAAAGCATGCTTTAAACCAGGACTAAATAGCCAATCATGAACATCCCAATATACCTCCACCCTCATTTTGCTGAGATGAATTGACTCGTTGCCTCTGAACTTCCACTGGAGGTGCTTCACATGAATCACCAAGTGCCCATCAATCCTTATCTCCATCTCTGGCTGAACCCCACTCAGAGACTCCCCATTATTATTTCCCTTGTTCTTGCATTCGATTGAAATCTCGTGCCACCTACCCTTCTCATGAAACTTGGCTCTTGTGGAGAACTTTTTCTTCCCAAAAATATGCTCTTTCTTTGAAACCAAAATGGGGTCAATGAGTGCTGGCCTGCACCCCGTCCTTCTGTATGCCTCTTTCTTTAGATCACCCAGCAGCAGCACAACCTCTTCATCACAAACCACCGCTACATAGTACTCCGAGGTTGGTTCCGTTTCACCGTTAAATTTGGCAGCCTTAAGGTCCCAGAAAATATCAACGGCTTTGCCATCCACTATGAAGCGTTTGGAGCCTTGCTTCCTCCAAAAGTACCATGGCTTCACCTCCACCTTGCAGGTGTACTGTTCTTCTCCTTCAGGGCCTTCCACTGACACCGAAAGCCCGTGAAGCAAGAGGTTTTTGCACCACGTGATGGTGATCAAACGGCAGTGGTCCGCAACCTTTGTTCTGTACACGGACATGTAGACGCTCTGGCCTGAACGGGTCACCGCTCCATGATCTTCACCATGCTGCTTCTCTGCCGAAGAAGAAAAGCAAGCAGGAATATTGATCCCAATTGAGTCCTGCATCATTTTTTTGATTTTGAACTTCCAAAAGCAGAATCTGGTGGAAACAAGAGGAAAATGGAATGGGAGGGATTTTGGTTTTAATATGAGAGGCCTAATCAAAGAAGTTAGTCAGAAACTGAATGAATGGTAGACTCTGGCAGAGGTGTTAATGGCAGCATTAATTGGATTTGGGAAGAATATTTCCTAACTGGCATATGGACTGGCTGTGAGTGAGAGTGAGTGAAGAACAACCCTTTTTATATTCTGCACCTCTCTCACTTACTTGTCACCTCCTTTATAATTATTGTTGTTATTATTATTTTATTTCGGTTTATGTTTACCTTTTTAAGTTCAAAGTTGAGTCTACACAAACTTTTTCGAATCCAAAGTTGTTAAAATTTTACTATATTCAAAAGTGCTTACTTCCAGGCACAGTTAGATGCAGAGGACCCAGCTTGTATTTTTCATCAGATTTGGTGTATAGATTTTTACTAACTTGGGAGTCATCTATATTCATAACACCACATGACATGGGACTATGATAGGTCAAAAGAACAACTGTAGTAGGGAGGGTTAGCTTTCCGAGGTAAGACTCATCATATTTCTTCCTTGTTTGAAAGGATCTTCCTATCACTCTTGCATGTGACGTTTTAATTCACCTTGCAATTTTCCTTATCAATCCTCCTTTTTTTTTTTTTACATCACATGATGAAACCATTAAAACTGAAAGGTTGTTGTGAAGTGGAGTCTCTAAAATGTTTTTATCGGAACTTTTTACTCGAAAGAAGGGTTTGAGAGAGAATCTAAGTTCTGCAGGTGGTTGCAGAAAAATCTGAGGAATCTACATTGAAGTTGCAGATCTGGTCTGATAGCCAGAGTTTAGCATATTTTTGCTTCGTGACAAAGAGGCCCTGTGTGGGTGGTTTTGTAGTGAGGAAATTGATTTACCTTTTGTGATGCAGGGTAAAACTAAAAGTGAATAAGAACTACATTCTGGTAATTTCATCTTACCTACCTGTGTAATGGTTTTAGGTAATTTAGCAACCTTAACTGTCCACATGCAATTGGATAAGGTCCCTATTGTCTTTATATTTTTATTTTATGGTTTTTTCTTTTTGCGAGGGTCCAACACTTTCCAACTGCTTCAGACCTAACAGCTTACACTCAGTACTTACCCAAAAAGAAAAAGATACCTAGCTCCCCCAAAAGAAAAAGATACTTGCTAGCTACACATAATAAATCATCTCCATCTAATTTTAATTTACATCATTCTGCAGTCTAAGTTTGGCTAAATAACATTACTCCTTTATTTATTTCTATTTTTAAAAAATACTTGAGATAAGTAACATATGTCATGAAAATTAAATATATATATTATTTGTTCAACTCTGAAGTAAAATTTTGAGCTTTAAAACATTGATGGATCTAATAATTTGTTTTTTTATGAAGGGAAAATTTAGAAGAAAAATAGTAACAAATTAAAATGTAAATCATTGAAAAAGTGGTCCTTAAAGCAAGTTAGTATACAGATATCAATAGCCTATGGTTATGCTAAAAAAATAGGTTGGATTAACAATGAAAGAAAAATTATGATCTACATATAATCTATCTTAACCAAATCGTTGTGAGATAGGTATAATTGAGATTTCCTATGGTCCTGATTTTCCGTATCTATTATTAAGTATGCTTTACTGGTTTTACCATTATAACTTTAACCATGGTTAACTTTTACCATCAAATTTAATTCACCCTTAGTAAATAGGAAATGGTAACATCATTACATTAACTATGATCTTGTGCTGGTAAAGTTTTTTACTCCTATCATCTTTTCTGAAGCTTTATATATTAATTTTATAGTATCGTGCCAATCAATATCATGGTAAAACTTTAGTTCGTCTTTCTCTGACGTTTTTCATTTCTTTTAAATATAGTTCCAGTGCTGACCACTTAAAAAGAAAAAAAAAAAGTAGATGGTACTTTAATTAATTTCATTTATGAAATATGCATATAAAAGAGGACAAGAATATCATTATATTAAATAGTCTTTGAATTGTATTTTTGTGCATATGCACAAATTAATTTCTTTTATTTTGAAATGTTCTAAAAGAATTATAGAATAAGGCTCCAAGCGAGTTTAATAAGCATATTAATTATCGAGTTGTTTGATCGTGACAATTTTCTTACCACTATTTTGTAAGTGTGATACACTTAGAAAGAGAACTTATTTATTTAGTTCCACTAAACTAAAATAATATTTGGTTATAAAACCTAGTCCTCAACTCAATTACCAAATCCAACAATTTTTCCACTCTATTTTAAAAAAATAAGATTCATCAAGACTAGAAACCACATTTGATCACAAAATAGTGGAACACTTGTAAACAATATCTTAGTTAACAAATAAATTAGACCTAACCACTAAAAAGAAAAGAAAAGAAAAAAACTATTATACGGATGTCTTTATTTTAATTTGTGGGGAGATTTTATTCTCTATAAATCAATTTGCAGAGATATTTTAAACCTTTGCAAATATATTTATCATAACCTATTACAAATGTTTAGGATGACTTCTAATATTTGATTTATATTGTGGATATTTTTTTAAGAGTTTTAATCTCTTTTATGGGTAATTATGATTTTGTGAAGGTTTGAAACTTTTTTTATTTATAATTATTTTATTTAAGAATTTAAAACCTTCATTTCTATCATTTATTAAAATAAAATTTTGTTTTATATAACAATTTATTATAATATTAAAATAAAACTAAATTATATTACAATAACACTTTTATAGTATTTCGTGAGATCATTTAGTTGTTTATATTGAATAGCACCATTTGTCTCGTAACACATGTATGGTCGGTGATAGTTTGACAATTGTTACTTCCTTTTGACATTTAAATAAATTAATATTTTATTTAAATAATAATATTTTATTGAAAAAACTGGTGTCAAGGGAAAGTTATTTGTAGATAATGGTATCAAAGAAATTTTTTCCACATGTATAATAAAATATATATATATATATATATATATATATATATATATATATATATATATATATATATATATATGAGCAATAGGAGCTTCTACAATTCCGAAACATAGATGAATAAACTTAGGTTAGGTTTGGTGAAGTCGTGCTTAGGAGGGAACAATCGGAAAAAAAAAATAGTAAGAGATTGGAAAATGTATTATAATTTGCGTAAGTCATAAATCTCTTCAAAAGGTAATTAAAATTTTCAGTACTATTATTTTTTAGACAACTCATCATAATTATCTTAAATCATGTTAGTTTATAAAGGATTTTTATAATTTCTGAAAAATAAAAATCACTAAATATCTTTACTTTTTGTAGCTAACAGAAGATTTAAGTTACTTTGTCACCTTATTTTAAAAACATGAAACAATTTCTTGTATGTTTCTATAACAAAAGATATATTTTTTGTACAGTAAATGTGCATTTTATTTGGTATTTGTAGTTTGAAAATAGAATAAGTATAAAGCAGATTCAATTTAGATGTGGTATTTAAGTGCACGTTTGTTAGTGGATCAAATTTTCTTTTTTCGTTATTTACTTTTGAGATGTGGATATGAAACTTCAAAATGTCAAGTAAAATAAACCCTCAAATATGAAACCAAAATATGCATTAAAATAGAATATGATTGACTAGAAAAAGACAAAATCTCGTGCTTGATAACTCTCATGTTTAAACATTATTTCTTTATGATGAATGTAAGGATTTTCGTAGACTTGAGATGAGGTTTCTTTTCAACCTTAGAGAGGGACTACATCTCCATCCATAAAAAATCAAAGTAAAAGAATAATATATATATATATATATATATATATATATATATATATATATATATATTCATATATAAAAGATTCAAAACTATACAGAAGAGTTGATGTAGTAAATAATTAAAGTTCAATAAGAAATTCTATTAATATATATTTATATTTAAATATATATTTAATTTATTTTTACATAATATATATGATATAAATAATATTTTAAAATAAATTAAATTAAAAAATTAATTTTAAAAAAACAATTTAAAAGAAAAAAAGAAAATAAATATATTTATATATATATATATATATAATTTTTTAATTTATATCTAATTTACTTATTATTTTTTAATTGTTTTTCTAAAAAAAATTATTATAATTTTTTTAATTTATATTTTTTTAAAATAAAATATTAATCTATATATATATATATTTATTTAATTATATATATATATATATATATATATATATATATTTATATATATATATATATATATATATTTAAAAATATATATTTTTTTTATAATATATATAAAAAGTAAATAATATTTAAAAAAAGTTAATTTAAAAAATTAAGTTTTTAATAAAAGAAAAGAAAAAAAACAATATATATATATATATTATATTTTTTTATTTTAAACTTTTAATTCTTTTAAAATTTATTTATATTTTAATTTTTTTAATTTATTGATAAATATTTTAAAAATAAAGTAAGAGATTTATTTATTTTATAACAAAACTTAAAAATAAACTAAAAAAATAAAGCACGTATCTTAATCTGATGCCGATATTCTTAATGAAAAAATAAATAAAATTATATATTGAATGTCAATATTTATAATGAAAAAAATATTAAAAAGAAATATAATACCAGATGTCACTTTACGTGAAATAAAATAAAATATTAAATGTCGACATATATTTTTGAAAAAAGAAATTGAAAGTGAATAAGTTACAGAGAATAAAAATAAAAATGTAGTTACTTTTAATTTAGGAATAAAGTAAAAATTTAAAATATTTTTGAAATACATAAAAAGTGGTTAGAGACACAGGGAGAAGCCTCATATGAGATGTTCATCCAGACTGTCTTAAATGGCCCAGAGTGAAACAATTTGATCGTTCTTAGAAGGTCCCATCTCCAGGGCCTAAAAAAATTGCCCAAACGGGAATTAAAGAAACACATTAAATGTAGATAATTGTTTTCTTCATCCCCACTTCTTTTGCTACATGTACCTTCTTGATTTGAACCATCTCTCATTTACACTCACGGATCTTTATTTTCAAAAGTCAAAATAATATATTTAAATTATATATATATATATATATATTATCTTTGTCAATGATAAAAAAATATAAATATATAATTTATTATAAACATAATTGTAAAAAAGACATATTTAAGTTTTTCTTTTCTTTTTAAATGTTAATAATTAACTAAAAATTTTAGTTATTTTTTAATATAAATAAGTATACTGTCAAAAAGAAATTCATCTTTTATAAAGACCGAGTTTAAATTAGTTTGAGTATAATAACTAGAGATGTCAAAATGGGTTTCAACCCGTGAACCAACCCGGCTCACCACGGGTTTGAGCCGGGTTGGATTGAGAAAAATTCAACTTTTTAAAAAATGGGTTGAATTCAACCCGACTCACTTAACCCACAGGTTAAACGGGTTCGAGCCGGGTTGAAGGTGGGTTGGCCCAGTTAACCCACCAACAATTTTTTACAATTTTTTTTATTTTTTTTTAATTTTCTTTTAATTTTTAATTTTTTTTAATAATTATTTACTACTCCTATTATATTTGTTAACAATTTCATAATTTTAAATGCTAGAATGTTGTTTAATTATATTTGAATAGTTTGAATGTTTAATTAATTTGATTGTCAAGTTATATATATGTTGATACTTTAATGTTTAACTATAATCTTTATAGTAAATTACTCAAGTAAACATCTTATAAACATTTTTTTCTAAATTAGCATGAAGAAAATGTATAATTTTTTATTTATATTTTGTTGAATAGCATGACAGAAAATTTGTAATCTTAGTCATGCTTTCTTAGACTAATGGATACTTTCTTGGAAATAATTCTTCATATATTAGTGGTGAGCATGATCAAAACATTGGTTCTTAATTTTACTATGATTGTCATCTCATGGATTACTTAACAAATTATTTAAATATTTGAATACTAAAAAAAATAAATAAATAATTTTTTTAGGTGGGTTGGTGAGCCAACCCACTTAACTCACCAACCCGTGGTGGGTTGAGCCGGATTACAAAATTTTTGACTCACCAAAAAGTGAACCGGATTGGGTTCATTCGTTTTGAACCCGGCTCGTGGTGCGGGTTGGCTCACTGTGACATGTCTAATAATAACCTATAAAAGGTGACAATAAATATCTATTCAAATTCTTATTTTTCACATATAGATAAACAAAAAATTACGTAAGAAACTGTAAAAGCTCATATATTAAAAATACTATACCATGAAACTAATTCTTCAAGTGGTACAAGAAATTATAGAAATGGGACAAAACATATGAAACATGAGTAAAGTAAAAATAATGAGTTTGTCTTTTATTTCTTTATTTAACTTTAAAAAAAAATAGAATACAACAAATGAGGAAATAGTAAACAAAAAAAATGTGTTTTAATAATAAAAAGAGAATGAACTCAACATATGAAAAGAGAAAATAGAAAAAAAAAATCTTAATTTTCTTCTTATATACATTTAGTTTGTTTCTTATTTTTATTGTATTTAACTTTTTACTGTAATATTTATTAAAATTAAATTAGGTGCGATAAAATCCCCTAATTTAATTATAATATATATATATATATATAATATATAATATATATATATATATATATATATATATATATAAAATTACACATAATATATGAAAATCAAAAGTCTATAATTAAGAATTAAATATTTCATATAATATTAATGGATGATAAATTAAAGAATTAAACATTTCACACAAACATATTCCTCAAATCTCTTATGCTCTTTAAGTTTTATACGTTTTTGCATTTATTTTTTCTATTAGTTTCAACCCTTTAAGTTCCCGCATAAAACATAATACATAGCGAATTAAAAAAAAAAATTAATGAACACAATTAGGTGTTTTTTTTTATCTGTTTGTGAATCAATTCAGCCCAACACAAATTCAAGTTAACCTACAAGTGTGGACACATTTTAATGATTCTATTATCACTTTTGTTTCTGCATAAATAAAGAAGCATTGCAATTTGACAAGGGTTTAAACAAATATTCATCCCCCAGTTTGGTTATATATTTCAATCACAATTCATGTTCTCAATTTAATGTAAAGCCCTTATATTTTAAAAAGTTTGTATCATTCAAAAGAATCAAAGTCGGCTTTCCTGACCAACAATTATCGTTCTTCATTTGTTAGTTCTCTCTATTTTTTACTCAACTTTTAATCAATTAATTCTTTTCCTTCTTATCTGAAACTTCATTCTTTCTTGAATCAAAAGACATATTTGGATTCGTGGAGATTTTTCTTTGAATTTACCGAATAATTTCTTCCTTTGAATAAGTTGATAATCCGACCTCCATCTCTTGGGGTTTTACACCTCTTGGGTTTTAAATTAATAATCTAACTTGAATCCACCTTTTTGGTTCCTATAGGTTGAATTGGGGATTTACAACTAAACAATCCTCCTGGAGGTTCTTCGTTGTCTCAGTTTTGGTCTATGTTTGAGGTGAGGGAAGTTATTCTCTTTTGATGGAATAAATTTGTCTTACATGTTATAATTTGGTAGATTGAATTGCTTGAAATTGTTGTGTTTGATATGTTGATTTGATGAACGCATGTGAAAAATGGTTTGGGGTTATGGTTTTTGCATGCTGAGAACAAGTGAAAATATGTTATTTTAGCTTAGTGAGAATTTTTAGCATAAGCGAGAGTGTTCTAGCTTAAGCGGGAAAAATGTAGTTTAAGTGAGAGTCCATGTCGCATAAACGAGAATTTATAGTTTAAGTGAGAAAACCACTGGAACTCTTTTCTTTTTTATGTTTAATTTTAGCTTAAGCGATAAGCAAAAGTCCCTGTCGCTTATGCGAGAATCTCTAGCTTAAGCGAGAGCCCTGTCACTTAAGCGAGGATTTCTAGCTCAAGTGAGAATTACTGCAGAATTTTAAATTCCTTATTTTTAACTTGTGATTGATTGAATTAATTTTAAAAATATGATTTGTGAAGTTATGCATGAATAATATGGTATTTTTGAAACTTGACTTGGTATTTTGTTGCAAAATATGATTGTTTGATATTTGAAATTTGAGATCGAATGATTGATATGTGAATATGAAAATATAATCAAGGATGTATATGATTGTGAAAGTATTATTGTGAAACTATGTTGATAATGTATTTTTGAATAAATATACGAGCATTATATGTGTTTTATGTAATTTCATAGGTCTCATGGGGAGATTTTATGGTGGTATTATTTTAGTGTATGCATTGGACTATGGATTCAACTAAAGTGACATCTTAAAACTCTAATGATCATTCACACTCAAATAGAGTAGAATGATTCATGTGGTGAGAGTAGCAGAAAGTCCTAGTTTAAGGCAGAATAATAGCCTTAGATGATCATGGATTAACCTTGTGTGTGATAGGATGAAATCCATTGACAATGGGTCTGTAGAGCAATGGAGGTCACCACAAGTGCAAGTCTCCAATGATTCTGATTCCAAATGCATGTATCTAGATAATTAAATTTAGTGTCAATTGTTTGTGTGCAATTATGTGAATTATGAAAGTTTGCATATGTATGTTTTATAATTGATTTGATTTAAATGGTCTTAAACAACTCTTTTGTATACTAGTTTATACTTGCACTTTGTGGTCTTGTGTTATATTTTCCTTTTGCGATGATCATCATTATGGTGAGAACAGATGAAAATGCAGGTTTTGAGACACCTCTGAAGGACGATGAGTTCGTAGGTAGAGTTATAAGATTGCGACAGAAGTATGATTGATCAGTATGTTCGATATAGGATACCTTTGAAGGCGAACTTTCAAATGACTCTATTAATATATTTTTTATTCCGTACCTTTAAATATTATTACGAAGTGTCTTATTTTATTAATTTTATACTACTCAAATAGGATATTATATATACCACCAATTTTACAAATATAATTTGCGCACAACTGATAAATATAATTCTTTGTTGTCATTTATTGAAAAAAAAAGAAAAATTCAATTACTTTGTCTTAAGTTAAACATTACCAATTTAAATTTATCCCTGGAGTTTGAAGAAGAAAACTTAACTGTATTTGTGAACAAAGGTAGCGAAGGTTGTTATTATGTTAAAAATGTTAAGAAAATATTATGGAAGGGGAGGCTTGGCTTGGATGATGATTCAGATAACATGGATAATAAACATTATTTCCTTCCAAAGAAAAATCCTATGTATTAATTTATCACATGATTTTGTCTTAATTTAAATTGTCACAAGAGAGCAAACTCTAAGCAAAAAAAAAAAAAACATCTACGGGACTCCCTTAAAATTACAACAAATTAACTTTTTAAAATAAAATTAACTGAATAGTGTCAAAATCGTACATGGAACAAAATACACGCTATTATTAATTAGGAATAGTTATATATTGTATGAACGAACTATTTTTGAAATTATAGCAATAATATTAATAATAGGTGACAGATTAAAATTGTTTATGATGAGATGAAAAAAAGAATAGTAGAGGAGAAGCGAAAGTGAGGTGAAGTCCCTCCAAAACAAGGAAAAAGAGGGATAAAACTTAACATGAGGTACTCTTTCATCCACAGCAGATAGAGTAACAATTTCCCAAACCCTTTCCCTATCCTCTTCTTCTTCTTCTTCTCCTCACTCACACTCCCACTCTTCTTCGCCAAACCCAAAACCTCACTCTCCACCTTCAACCACCAATCCCAATGGCAATTTCTTCGGCGGCGGCAGCAGCAGCAACCTCAAAGCTCGCATACCCTCATGTCTACCCCTCTCCTTCACCTTCATCCAATTCCCTATTCCTAAAATCCCACACACCCTCCACCACCCACCTTTCCTCCTCCTTCATCCACCCCTCCACGGTCCTCCACCTCGCTCCCGTCCCCGCCGCCCTACGCCGCCGCTCCTTCACCGTCCGCGCTGCCCGCGGCAAGTTCGAGCGCAAGAAGCCCCACGTCAACATCGGCACCATCGGTCATGTCGACCACGGCAAGACCACCCTCACTGCCGCCCTCACCATGGCCCTCGCTTCCCTCGGCAACAGCGCCCCCAAGAAATACGACGAAATCGATGCTGCCCCCGAGGAGCGCGCCCGAGGCATCACCATCAACACTGCCACCGTCGAGTACGAGACCGAGAACCGTCACTATGCCCACGTCGACTGCCCCGGCCACGCCGACTACGTCAAGAACATGATCACTGGCGCCGCCCAGATGGACGGAGCCATCCTCGTCGTATCCGGCGCCGACGGCCCAATGCCGCAGACCAAAGAACACATCCTTTTGGCCAAACAAGTCGGTGTACCCAACATTGTGGTCTTCCTCAACAAGCAGGACCAGGTCGATGACGAGGAGCTTCTGCAGTTGGTAGAATTGGAGGTTCGTGAGCTTCTTTCTTCGTACGAATTCCCTGGTGATGATGTTCCTATTGTTTCTGGTTCTGCATTGTTGGCTTTGGAAGCTTTGATGGCCAACCCTTCCATCAAGCGCGGCGAAAACCAATGGGTTGATAAGATTTACGAGCTTATGGAAGCTGTGGATAACTACATTCCCATCCCTCAGCGCCAAACTGAGCTTCCCTTTTTGTTGGCCATTGAGGATGTGTTTACCATCACTGGACGTGGAACCGTGGCTACTGGCCGTGTTGAGCGGGGTACCATTAAGGTTGGAGAAACGGTTGATATTGTTGGTGTGAAGGAAACTAGGAACACCACTGTGACTGGGGTGGAAATGTTTCAGAAGATTCTGGACGAGGCTCTGGCTGGGGACAATGTGGGGTTGTTGCTTAGGGGTATTCAGAAGACTGATATTCAGAGAGGGATGGTTTTATCTAAGCCTGGAACCATTACCCCTCACACCAAGTTTTCTGCAATTGTGTATGTCTTGAAGAAGGAAGAGGGTGGCAGACATTCTCCCTTCTTCGCCGGTTACAGGCCTCAGTTCTACATGAGGACAACCGATGTTACTGGCAAAGTAACTTCCATTATGAATGACAAGGATGAGGAGTCCAAGATGGTGATGCCCGGTGACCGTGTTAAGATGGTGGTTGAACTTATTGTCCCCGTGGCTTGTGAACAAGGAATGAGGTTTGCTATCAGAGAAGGAGGCAAAACTGTTGGAGCTGGTGTTATCCAATCTATCATTGAGTAAATTGTGTGAGATTGGCATCCCAACTACTTGCCTCTTACATTTGTGGGCCAAGAAAGTATCTATCATCTACGATGGGCTTGTGCAATTGAGTTTTTTTCATTTTACACAACTGCTGTTATATCCATTTTGTTATATTTTGTAGGTTTCTAGATGTTGTTTAGTCAAGTTGGACAATGAATTAGCAATGGCTTGTTTGACTTCCATCTTTTTTTTGTTGTCATAATTCATTTATTAAGTGCTTGAGCAAGATTCCACAAATTTCTGCTTGCGTGAAATTATGAGATTTGTCTTACAAAGCTGATCAGTGTTTCTCTTTAGTACAGTCATTCGATATTTGGGTGGAGGATGAATCCACTTCCCTTGTTTGGATGTAAGAGGGGAACTCCTTAACCCTTGAATAGGAGCTGGAGTTAAAGGGAATAGGAAGTTATTTTCTCTTATTTAGTTTAAACTATAATAAAGTGGGTAAGGTTTTTTTTTTTTTTGGGGGGGGGGTTGGGGTTGAGGAGGCATTACGCACTTGAATTCTTCCATAACAGTTATAGTAATCTACTGTAATACAACAATTACAGTAATGTGGTTACCCATTTTTTTTGTCATTAGATATGTAGAAATAAAATAATTGGTATTGCAATATCCTGAGACACTTGATGCTGATGCATGTTCATTTTGTGTGGTAGAACTCTTACAGAATATTTATTTTGAATGGATAGGTCTTTATTGAAAATAAATATGCAATGGACAAGTTAACTACTTTACTTTGCAAGGCTATATCAGATTTAAGCCATGTTTATGTAGAGTAGTTACCAATGTATTTTTAATCCTGATCACATTCATATCCAGAGTCAATGGATGTTTCCTTGTCTTATTTATGTAAGATATTGCATGACAAGTTGTAAGAGATGAACTGCAAACGATCTCAGTTCTCTTGCACTTATATGTGTGGATTTGAGTATGTATTACGTTAATAGGTTCAGTTGACAAGATCTCCCCCTTCCTCCCAACATACACAACAGGGGGGAATGAGGATTTGATTTTTGTTTTTAAGAGAACACGTACTAGTACTCATATGGTTCAGGGGGATGGGAGGAGTTGGTTAGAGTCAATTGAGAAGTCGATTGAAATGGAGAGAACTGGGTCTCTTGAATACCTAGGTGAAGGAGAGGGAGATAATTGAGGGGGAAAGGTTCCAGCTGAGATGGTGATTATGGAGGGGAAGGTTCTTGGTTGGTTTTGATGGTGGGAATGTTGTTGACTGACACTGAGTCCTTCAATGGAGGGTTTCTGAATATCAGTGAAGAGGCAATTTCAGCCTTACATGATGGGAAACACATGTGAATTGCTTTTCAGTTTGAAGAAAACTATCACATGGATTATTTCAGGGAGTAATGTAAATTGTACGTCGGCCTGCTGAGGTGCACTGAACAAACAATAACTAAAAGGTATTTTCTTCAATGGCTTTGGAGAGGGGTTTGCAGCAGAAGAACTCAAACTGAATGATAGTGAACTCAAACTGTGCTTAGCAAAATACTGGTCGAATGATATATTGATGAGAAGAGACAAGCTTGTGGAATATAAGATTGGATAGTGATCTGTACTGACCCTCATACATTAAGGATGAAAACGACATCATTAATCATGTGGTAACTTTCTATTAATTTCCCTCTGGTTACCGAAGCGATCTAATGAATAGTATCCTTATACAATGAAGCGGGCAGACAATTGATCTTATTAGGAGACCTACAGTATTCTGGTCTTCAGCAGCCAAGAGACTTATAGTGGGTTTTTTTAGCAAAATCAGACAGGTAAAGTAAGACAATGGGGACTACTATGAGTGTGAAATTGAAAGGGGGAGAACTAGGTCTCAGAAATATATAGATCGTACTGAGAGAATTCTTCTGTTGTACAAGTACAAGTTCTGTTATTGATCTCCGATTCTAAAATAGGTTCCTTCATCCTCTGTTTATGCCAATTCCATTTCCCTGGGAAGTAAATACAGAAGTGAAATGACACAGTTAGATTCTAAAAGGATACAATTATATCTGTTACATGTGAATCTCGCATCATGTTTGATCTTTTAATGTGAGCACACACCTTTTTATTTTTGTTACATGGAATGATTAAAAGTTTGAAGTAGTGACTACATTTACCTGTTATTTAAACTCTGTCATTGTTTCTGGCATTTGTTTTGTAGCAACATTTTTGTAATGCCTGGAATGAACCAATGTAAAACCAAAACATGAATGGGAAAGCTGTTTATTGCTTGTTTTGTCAATAGAAGTTGAACGTAAGTGTATGTTGTTTTAACCAACCTATGGTGGAAATAAAAAAGTATTGGCGATACATTATTCGTTATCTTTTTATTATTGAACAAAATCTTATAGAAACCTAAAAATGATGAAACCTCATGAATGGAATGGAAGAGTGATCTTTTAACATAGTGATTCTCACCTACAACCCATGAAATTCAATTGGTTTAATGATTGAATCAATTAGCTCAATCTCTTTTAAAGTCATAATCAAACATGAATTTTCTGTTTATTGTTCACGATATTTACTCATCTTTAAGCTCGAGTCATAGATTCAATAATACGTGAACATAAGTGTGACAAAAACTGAAAATCAAATTAGGAAAAGTAAAAGAGAGAATAAGATGAGAAATAAATAATATGTTATTTGATGATTGATTCAAGACACGTGAGAAAGACAATCATCTCATGAATTCTTAAGATCTTACATTTTACATAAAACTCAATAACTGAGAGTGTCACCTTCAAGAATAATAATAATCTCATGATTTCACAGAGAAACTTTATTCAATCAAAAGTATGAAACAAGGACACAAAGATGCTTCGGCACTCATGACAGAATAACTAGTTTATTTACTCTCTGCTATGTGTTCATAAAAGATGTTAATTTAAAAAAGAATAGACGAGTGTTTTTATTTTTTGAAGAGTAAAAGGATTTTCAAAATGTATAAAGCGCAAGTACACTTCAATATTTTTACTTTCTTCTGTAACATTAAGTTGAACATCAGTTTCATTTATTTGTTTTTTCAGTATCCATGTAAGATGTGAAAAAGAAAAACAGATCATACGATTTGTGATAGTATCAACATAACCTTATGCAGTGATAGTTATTTGAATTAGATCTATCAGTGTTTAACCTTTTTTGCATTCCATATAGTAACTAGGAGATGACTAAACTGAGAAACTAATCTGAGACTAATATCAGTTGGCACCAACAGTGATAAGGTAAAGGTAAAGAAGATTGACTAATTTTTATATAGTATACCAAACGGCAAACTTCAATTGAAAGATATGAAATATAGTTAAATACATATAACTATGGCTTAGACTACTTCACATCCCCTACACCCATACAGCACAATAAAACCCAGTGCCTGTTGAATCAGCATGAGGCAATCTGAAAAGGAGCTTCTGCCAAACCATGCTGTGTGTGACCGTAAATTCTGGTAACACATTTACTCCAATATGGTTGAGAAGAACAACTGCTGAACAAAAGCTGCCCTCAGCCTTTTCTCTTGCTGATCCTGCTCATCACCTACATCTGCTTCATCTTTGCCAGACCTGCAGAAACAGAACCATAAACAATATTTCAGCATTGGATTTAAGGGAAGACTTTTAACAAGCCTTCTCTCTTCCTCTTTATATAACCAGAATACAAGACTTTTACATTCTCTCTTCCTCTAATGCAAAATTTCAGGCAAATCTTGAGGGAAAACATCTCAATCATCCTTCGTAACAAGATACAAGCTATTTAAGTGGGAATAATCTGATTGTGCAATGACTATCTTAATAAATGATTTTATTGCAATGTAAAATACAAGTTCTGCAACCATGAGTTGCTGAGTTATACATCATTAGTAACAGTATCATCAGCAAGCATTCTAATTAATCTATAACTGATCAACTTCATTAATTTCCATCCAAACCAAACAAACAGAATCAGTTAGCATTTGATAACGCAACAGAGCACATTGTCTGTGAGTAGCTAATCAAGTTTAATTTTTATTCTATGTATTGAAATTTAGTATTGTGGCAAATCATATCTGTTCTAAATAATAGAAAACACACAAAAAATCTTGAGGCATTGAGGATCATCATGTCCTGTAAAAGTGTAAACTGAGCTGCTCCTGGTAATAATGCACTATCATTCATTATAACTATCAAAGTTTGTTTTAGAGGAAATCATTTTGTATGTCATTCACTCTGTACTAGTTTTCTCATGCTTTGCAAAACTTAAACCGCTACAGAGTTTGATGGAAAAAGAAGTATACCTTTTTGCATCAGGACTGTTTATATCCTTGCTGCTGGAGCTGGAGTTTTCATCTGGATGGAGATTGTTTGAGTTAGGAATAGGGTTGCAGATGAATGGTGTCAAAAGTGGATCAGTTATTGATTCTTGTTTGTTCCCCCTGGTAGCCAGCTTCTTGCCTAGCATTGCTGTGTTACCAGACCAGATGCTAGATTTCTCAGGCTTCCACGCCCACTTCAGATAAAAAAATCAACATATTCAGTTGAGTTAGACAGAAATCAAATCCTGTTATAACATAAGCTAAAATAAATAAATAAAAATAAAATATTAAAGAGATTAGAATACGAGATAATACACCCCCTCACCTCTAGTACTATTGGGTTTGGTATGTGTATAACGCAATTAGTGACTCTTTTAGTGGATCTAAGATAGACTCTCATACCATCTTACAAAGTGGTTTAGGCCGAACTTAACTCTACAAAACTTAAAAGATGAGGATTGCCCTCACTTAAATACTATTTGTACTACTTCTAATTGGTGTGAGATTTGAGTTTTTTCTAATAATGAGAAACCAAATAAGGATGTGAGACATTAGTTTTTCTACGTTAAGAACTATAATGCCTCATTGTGCTCAATATTGAGAAGTTATGGTCTGCTGGTATATTGAATTTTTATTTTAATTCTGCTTTTCATATATTTAAGGACCGCAATACCTGTCTAGAGTGTTACACTCATAATACCAAATATGTGCTAGATTACAGTTTAGAAAACAACACATTTGAGATAAGTAAAGCAGCATATGTACCTTTCGAGAGTTTGAATGTGTAAATTGCACAATTGCATCCTTCCCTAAATTTTCTTCACACACGGGACAAACCTGATAAAAGAAATTGAAGCAGAGTTTTCAATTATGATTTACTTACCTAAACAGAAATGTCCCTATTTCACTTTTCCCAGTTGTTAAATATAATGGTTGCTGGTCCCTGGATCCTTTATCTTCTTGATCCAGATCAGGACAGTGTTGTACCGTATCAAGCAGACATGTAAATTTTCTGTTTAGATGTATATAACTACATTTATAATCTATAATAAAGTGGTTGGACAGATACCAAGTAATCAAGGAAAGTGAAACGAATTTACAACAAAATTGTAATCATGTTAGCACTTTAGAGGTACTTTCTGCGAAACAGAAATTTTAAGAAACATTAAAGGCATACCACATTTTTTAGGGCATAGCAATGATCCTCTTCCAAATTGGTGCAGAGTAGAGGAACTTCAATTTCAAAATCACAAAAAGGACATCGAAAATTGCACAGGCCGTCATTATCCACATCCGTGTAATGGATCACTGAATAATTATCTGTAGTTTAAAAGGGGTCAGTGAGTTATTTCTAGGACAAGTACAAAAACTTCACAGGGCATGTTATAGAAAGAGCATCTCAATATCTCAAGATAAAAGCACTAGGAAAATGAAAAATAAGCATAAATGAAAAATAATCCCAAACAAGAAAAATAAGCACAAGTAGAACTCACTTATGCTCTTTTCCATGCCAATACCTGGTCTGAGCGTAAATGAAAACTTTGCCATATGATCAAATATTCAGACCTAAATTACCTAACATCAAATCATTAAGCATAAACCTATATTATACGTACACTTCAGTCATTTACATGACAATTGATACATTCGCTTTCCCATAAATCTGGCTTTATTAAACAATTATGGAAATTTTTTAACTTGCGTTCCAAGAGTCCAATCAAACCCAAAAGAAAAGGGATACAAATATATATTAGTGCAATTAAACAAAATTGAAGTAAAGGTCAAGTTTGAAAATTGCTGAAAGTCAATCATTGATAGATCAGTTGTAAGTCTCATCATAATAATACATTCCCTTACTACTTGCTAAGGCTTTTTGTATGCTTAACCCAGAAAAAAAAATGTCATATTCTGGTGTCTCTCTATCCATCTGCTTAAACCTACCCTTAGTTGGAAAATTCAAGAGGGAGAAATACTGAGAGATCATCACCAACAAGTCCTCGGTCAATTGTATAAAAGAACACAACATCATCTTCAACTGCCAATAGGTAAGTAGGTTTTCTTAATTAGCGTTAATTAGGGTGGTGTCCCTTTTTCATCGGCATCGAAATTAGCGTTAGAACAAATATTACATGCCACAAATTAAAATTCTCAACTCTTCCATATGCACTTTTATCTAGCTTCTTCATAAGCACATGTAAAGCTATCATGAAAAGTCTTAAAAACTTGGGGTTTTACAATTTAAAGGCTCTCATAATAAACTAGAAGTTAATGCACACTACGGCTTAGAGCGTAGTGAATCACTTCAGATTCAGTCACATAATGAAGATATGCTTCTGAAAAATTAGGACGGTAGCCTAAGCAAACTAAAACACAAATTCTAATCACACGTGCACGTGCTTGCCACAAGGAAAACCTGACAGAATATTGAAATCAAATGTAAAGAAATAAACGCGTTCACACAGTTTCCCAAAAATCACAGATACCAAAAAATGAGACTTTATATCCAATTCATCAAAAAGTGGCATAAAGGAAAAAAAATCAGAGCACATAATTCCAACCCAAATGCTTTCCCCCGGTTCAACCCACTAAAGAAAAAGTCTTAGGATTTCACATCAAGAGGCAAGATGAATAGCTAGTGGGGTTCATGAATACCAAGAACTTAAAAAAAAAGGGAAAAAAAGAAAAAGAAAGTAAAGAACAAAGCGAAATAGCAAGTGAAATGAAGTACCAGAGTGAAGTCTAGCAGCTTGCACAGCAGAGAGGTGTTTGACAGAATGAAAACTAGCCCTGAAGTCGAAGTCCATGATGTCAGCAGCTTCTTCAAGCAAACAAAAATTGTGGTCTTTCAGCAGAACTAGCGAAGGAGTTGAGGGTTGAAGAGGTGGTGTTTGTGATTGATGAAGGAGATGAGAGAGAGAGAGAGAGGTAAATTTTTTGGGTGTGAAGTAGTACTCTAAGGAGATAAAGACTTTGCTTTCCCATCAGTTATTTATCACCACCGGCTTTGTGAACTTGCCAAGTCTTGCTGACTCATGTTTGGCTTCTGACAATCGATGCTTTTCCGACACACAAAAAGATCAACATGATGGCTTACACTTGGCATTTCTTAATCATTATTTTTCTTTTTTCTTTTTTTTTTTCCATTTTATAATAATTGAATAACTGCAGCATTTGTAATCAGAAGACAACAAAGCCCAACAACATACGAGACCCATCTTCATTAACTTACTTTCCATGAAATTAATATTTCAGAGTAATATCATAATAATATTAGAAAAATAATATATGCTTTATCAATTTTCTATTATTAATTAATTGTCCACTACTTTACAGCTGCCACTTTTGTTCATCGTTGATATTTTTAATCGTAGCCTACCGTAATTTTGTCCTTTTATTGGCTAATTATTTGGCTACCCAATTCTGCACATTTTTCGTAATGCAAGAAAGTCCTAAAACATGGGACTTGTTTGAAATACGTGAAATAAAATTTAGGACTTAAACAAGTAACTAAAAGATACAAAATAGAAAGGGTCAACTTTAATAAAAATTAAATAGCATTTAGTGTTTTAACTTTAAAATAAATATCTTTATAAATTATGTAGTGTCTGGTGGTCTAATAAACTAAATTATATATGATAAATTCGTATCCAAATTAATTACATCAATAACTAATTATTTTTAATAACTAAAATCAGTTATTATTAAAAAATTTATAATATATAATTATTAATAACTAAAATAACTTTAAAAATTTATCTTTAGTCTTTGAATTGATAATTAAAATAATTTTTATTATGAATTGGTCTCTAAATTATTAATATTAGTTATTAAAATTTTGACTATCAAAATAATTTGTTTCTAATTGATCTCTAAACATATTTTTATCACTAATATTAGTCATTATTTAAGAACTTTTAAAAAAAATTTAAATCATTTATTCTTTTAGTAATTATCTTATGTTAATTTAAGACCAATAAAACTATACTTACAATGATTTATTGGTCTTTTTATATAATATAATAGTATTATCACGATTTATTTAAAAATTGAAAGATATTTATTATCATTTGTCACACTTGTATCATTTTGTTTTTCTATTTCTGTTTTCAGTTTTTAGGACACTGGTTATGAATTGTGATTCTTCGATGTGTTATTTTTTATTCATAAAGCTATTGAAAAATACTACTGGCTGAACGAATTAAATAAGATACGAGAGTCATTCGTTTTTGTAAACCAATATATCTCAACTAAAATAAATTAGGGGAGTATTTCAAAACTTTTCTTGACAAAAACACAACCATAAATGTTCTGGTTGATCAGCATAATTATTTGTAAAGTAATCTCTTAATATTATGGAAAAAGAAAAATTAAGCCTTAGTGAGTATTACAATTTTAGCTAATTTTTTCTATCAGCAATTTTAGTTAATGTTGTATCACGTAATATTGCGGGGGCATTTCAAAACATTTCTTAACAAAAGAAGAAATTCATAAAATAACTTGGTGTATATTCTGGTTTATCAACATGATCACTGTAAAGAAATCTCTTAATAATTTTCGTATGAAAGAAAGAAAAGTTAGGCCTAAGTGAGTATAACAATTTTAGCTAATGTTTTTTCACGTATAACTTGGAGCAGTTAAGTTACTGACTCCAATTTTTGTCCACTTTTTAACCTAATGACTTTTCAGGCATTGTTTTTGTCTAAAGCTGAGAAAACTTTGCTTCCAAGTCATTAGTTGTCTAAAAACAAAGGTCAATCAAACGTACACAGATTTAAGCTCCGAGGATGTAATGTGTTTCGTTATTTTGACAAAAATTGTAAAGCAAACTTAACATGTCTATTCATAGTTTTTCATCTTTTCCAGTAAAGTTTTCCGGCATTTCCTTTCACTTTCTGTAACTTAAAAAAATTGGGTACTTTCCTCGACATTGAAAGTGGTTCAGAAAGTGATCAAATTCTCGAGAGGAATGTACTCTCAGATAAAAATACAATTTATACATTAAATAATTTGAAATTCTTTTTTTGTTTTTTTAATAACCCTCTTAGCATAATACATTTAATAGTTCATCCACTACTTTATTAATGTAATTGAAAAGAGAATTAGCAGAATATACTTGAAAATTATGTGGACTGATAAAGCCGTGTGAAGCGGATCTAAGAAAAAGAACCAATGGGAAGTGGTAAATGGGATGAGAGAAGAAAAAGTAGGAGAAAGAATATAAGAACTTGTGAGTTAAGGAGTTGGAGAAAAAAAAGGTACTTTTAGTATGGAGGAAACTAGGTAATGCCGTGGCAGTGACAATTTATCACGTAGGGACGATGAATCAAACCTACACAAATGGCCAAAAACACACACCTTAAAAATCTTTCTCAACTTTTGCTAAAACATAAGAAAAAGGTTGTTTAATAATAGGTTTTTTTATGTGCAATGGAAAACACGGCAAAGCCTAAATTTGTGATAGTTTTTCAGCCTTTTACACTCCTCTTGTCCTGCATGTTTAATGACATGTTATGTCAACCCTTTTACTTTACAAGAAGAAACCAATGTTTAGGTTGATCCTGAGTGCAATTTAAATATTTTAATTTAAATCTTATGAATAGAAAGCACTGTTGAATAAGGAAATTCTATTTAAGATAAATTCAATAAAAAAATTAATTAATATTGAGAGAAACTTGCCTTTTAGAAGATGGTGGAAATTAGAAGTATGGGAAAATTGAAAATGATGAAATGCAGTGAGCCATCACCATCTTTCAATGGGAATAAGAATCAGTGGGTATGGATGTGTCTTTCGCAGGTATCGCCACACTAAAATCCAGGCATTATAATATTTGTATAGCTCAAGTGTACATCAGTACACGTTAAGCCTAAAAAGCCCACCTTTTATTTTGTTTTTAGATTTTTTTTTCTCTTTTTTTTTTTTGGGTTAAAGCCAGATGTTCTTGCTATACTTTTTATTGTTCTAACTTTAATTCCAGTTCTTAATTATTTCAATAAACATGTAAAAAGGAGATTGTAGAATGTTTTTTTCTTTTTAACTATCAAAAGCTAACAATCTACATCTTAAAAGTGAAGTCACAAGCACTCTTTTATCTCAAATGAGCCCACCTAGTAAGAAGGGATTTAAGTGAATGTCAAATAAAAATATAAATACCTCTACGTTATTTAAAAGACACCTAAAAGGAAGAGTTTTACTCATTGTAAGTTATTTAAATTAGAAAAAAATTATAAATAACTTCAAATTTTAGTTTGAGTTACCTAATCCAAAAATTATCACAGATCACGTAATTTGAAATACATTTTTTTTAGTTTTAAAGTTATAGGTTTAATTAATCGGACGGTACCCACTTTAGTACATGTGTGTCGATCTGGTACTCGCTTTTAAAAAAAGTGTCAATTGCATCCTAATTTTTAAAAAAGTGCTTCAATTAGGTCCCTTTTAGACGGAGTTGACTAACGCCGTTAACGACGTGCCATGTGTCAGTCTGTGGTTTTTTTTATTTTTTATTTTTAAAAATTAAAAATTAAAAAAAATTGAAAAAAAAAAGAAAAATGCCATGTGTCAGGTCCCTGTGTATGCCACGTGGCATTGTTAGTGCCACGTGGTATTGTCAGTGTCACGTGACATTGTAATGCCACATGTTAGTGTCACTATCAGATGTCATTGTGTTGATTTTGATTTAGTTCCCATATATGTCTTTTTATATTTCAATTTAGTACCTACTTATGTGTATCTGATTCAATTTTGTCACAATTTTTTTAATAATTAAAATATCTTTGTAATCCATTTTTTATAAGATTAAAACTAATTAAGTATAAATAATTTTACAAAATTAAGTATTAATATTTATATTGTTTCTCTCAATTTCAGACCAAATTTATTATTTGTATAAATGTTTTACTAATATTTTTTATTAAAAATGATTTTTTAACATATTACTTTATTAATTACTTTTCTATTAAGTACTTATGTTTTGTTAATTATTATTTTTTTTCCAAAATAAAACAATATTGTCTCTTACTAATTTTAAACCCAAATTTCTATTTGTATGGATGTTATACTAATATTTTTTTTTATTAAAAATGACTTAATAAAATGACTTTTACCACTAAATTTTAATATAAATATCAAATACTTAATTTTTGTAAAAATTTTATACTTAATTACTTTTAATTTTATAAAAAATGGATTT
>Ga0214544_1000935_pt1 | contig 57804 bp, 22 predicted proteins | sample CNSS3metaG_FD_160074 | JGI IMG/M metagenome (GOLD analysis project Ga0214544, IMG submission 160074) | Root nodule microbial communities from cowpea collected in UCLA plant growth center, Los Angeles, California, USA - CNSS3 | ecosystem: Host-associated > Plants > Roots > Nodule | place: USA... | reverse complement strand
TAATTCCATTCTTTTTTTTTTTTTTTTGTTCCTAGTTTCGTTTTCACGTGCCTTAAGTTGACATGACAACCAACGCATAGAATATTATAATAGCACTATGTTGAGTGATTAAGCAAACTGTCTAATGTGATGTGCATTCATATGAATACCACTCATTTGGAATATTAAAACCACCCTTTCGAGGTGCCGGAAAACAGCCATAGGAAAACAACCTTATAAAGAATCGAAACTTATTTCAATCTAAAACAGTGGATGCTGTTGTTGCGATTAATTAGTATGATATGGATAGGGTGCACACAGAACAAACATGCTCGATCACACATGGAAACAGTTGAGAAACACAGGACATACCTTGCACGGCTGTGATTGAGTTGATCAAGAAGAAGAAGATGAAGAAGAAGCAGAGTTTGACATTAGATTGGAGAGAAGGGAGAAGTAAGATGTGAGAAAAACTACGTATGAACTCAAACTTTGGCGACTTTAAGGATTTGATTGAATATGGAAACAAACTTTGTTGTTTGGGCCACTCAAAATGATGGAAAAATATTGAGTGTGTGTTATATGGGTTGGGTTTTCCCATTAAATTTTATCCATCTAAGAAAACCTAATACTGATCGGTTGCATTTGGATATTTGCATATATTTAGAAAGTGGGAGTTGGAAGAGAGATTGAACAGATAAATAATATTCTATCTCACTATCACACCAGTTGCAATCAAATTTCACGAATTCAAAATTTTAAATGGAAATTATTGTTAAAACATTGATAGTTCTGTACGATCTCATTATTGTGATAAATTGATAATTATATCCATTATATCATATGAAATTTATAAAAAAAAAATATATAAAACTTTATAAATTGCACTTCATACTTAATGAGCCATTTAGTTTCTATTAACAACAGTACTCCTCTTTAATAAAGAATAATTACAAATTTCGTATTATCTTCCGTTTTCTCCAATATACCCTCCTACATCCTTTAAAAGAAAAAAATCAAATATAAAAAATAAATGCATCTTAAAATAGTGAAAGTAGGATAATTATTAAAATACCTTTGGAGAATTAAGAATTATTATTGTAATTAAATGCCTGTTCAGAAATCTTATCACATAAAAACTTGTCACGAGCATGAAATTTATTTATCCATGTTTTAAATAGAATACTTTAATTATTTATCCAAATATTCCTTAAACAGATAAACACATACATTTGCTTGAAGAGTTGGAGTTGCTACTATATTGTGTCACTGATTAAGCCACTCAAAGTCTATCATTAAAAACATGTCTTATGAATTATGATTCTATGATTCAACGACCTTAAATTGTTATTTTCTGCAATCCAATTAACTCTAAAAGATTGCCGCACGTCACATACACACCTAGAAGAAGCAAGTGTGGTGGACCACTGGTAGGCATAGTAGTAATGAAAGGAGAAAACCTACCCAGTTAGAACATTCTTGGTGGAACATAATAATACTAAAAAAACAAAACGCAAGAAGTCAATAATCATGTCCTCTAACCAGGTCCACTAACAATCATATTTTGGCCACAACACGAAAACCCAGTTGCTTAATTTGCTTTCAAACCATGACTACTGCTGAAATAAGAGCCAGGGAATTGAACTTGCCAACAGCTTTGGTAAAATTTACGCTGTGCCATTGATACTTTATGTTATACTAGTAATTATTTCATGTATTACACATGCAGTAAGCAAGATACTTTGGGGAATGAGGCAGATACAGGGAAAAACTTATGATGAAGCATTACAACACTTGACCATATAGGCAAAACTTTATATGTGGAAGAAACTAGGAGTGACCCCTTACACCTGCTTACCTTTACATTACATTACATTACACCTATTCATGATTTAATACTATATATATAATTTAGACGAATAAATGTAGCGCCATACCTTATTCCCCACAAGTTACAAAGAATATTACAAGCAACACTGCTTTCCTTTGCTTTGCTGACCAAACTAAGCTATGACATCTATCTTCGGTATCCATTGGCCAGAACAGGAATCCTCACCTTGTGTCCTCTGTTCCCTTTCATCAAAACCTCTCCAAAACTATAGGTTCCTCTCACTGACCGAACCGTCAGTGTCACTGAAAACTGTCGTGATGCGCCTGCTTTGATAGTCATTGCCGGAGGGTTGACTTCAATGGCAACAGCTGGCTCCATTCTGGCTGTGATCACATAGGTTTCTTCTTCGGCGACATTTGTGACCGTGCGTGTGACAACTTGAGTTCTCACCAGATGGGAAATTGTGATAGAAGGGGTGTTTAAATTTGATGGCTTGCCCATGGTGGTGTTACATGGTGTGTGAGTGTAGTTCCTTATCTCATGAACGTCAATGCCTGGTGTTGTGCACAAGAACCCTAGATAGTCCTCGTATCCTGCAAAATTGATTAATCAAGTTTCTTAGATATAATTGAAATAGCTGAGTAAAAGTTGTCTACACTGTTATCCAATCATGGACTGCTATTTAATCATACCTGCATCAAAGATGAGTCCAGGGTCCAAGGCAGCTGTTGGATCAACATGTCCACTCCCATAATCAAAAGGAGTAGCTTTGACCAGCGTCATAGCTTCTGATTCAGATGTTTGCTGGGCTAGAAGAGGATTCCCTGCTCTGTCTAGAGTTGTTGATGTTGTCATCAAGGCTGATTTAATGGCAGCAGGGCTCCAATGAGGGTGCTTCTGCTTTATAAGAGCAGCTATTCCAGCTATATGTGGTGCAGACATGCTGGTTCCAGAGATCATGGCAAACCCCTCACCTGCACAAGAAAAAAAAAACTGCTATCAATTATATGATATATAATATATTACCAAGTTTTTCTTCTAGTTTTATCCCACCCCTCCTTTATGCATTCATTAATAATATATTTAGAGCATCATTTAGTAGGAATTAAAATTATCTATAAGTAATCTCAAAACAAAGAGAAACCCTAAACATCAGTATTTAATATTCCTATGTAGAGCATATTAGTTTGACAGGTTTTATTGTATTGTACAATGTACATGTTCTTTTCTTTCTACCAAGAGGCTCTCTTGTCCAGGTCATGAGGTTGAAATGTATAATTGTAGTAGAAGTTTTCAAGCAACCACAGACAGAAAACACCATTTAGTCAATTCATGAATTACTTACCGACATAATTTGGCTCATCAGTTCCATTTGGACACCAAGCAGCCCAAATCAATGAGCCAGGAGCTAATATATCTGGTTTGAGAAGATCTGCCTCTTGGAAGCTGAAATCCTTTATATTTGGTCCTCGAGCAGAGAATAATGCCACCTGTGGTGCAGATTTATGCAGAATAGGCATCAAACCATCACCGATTTTACCTGTACCTTCAAACCTCTTTACCCGTCCAGTCCAATCTCTTGGTGTAGTGATATTATAATAATCTATAAGTTCCTGAAAAATAACAATTTGAAAGTACTAAATCCCGTGATAAATAGTGCATACTTTATGATCATAAACAAAAACAAATATTATTGATGGAAAATGTAGAAAAATAAGATAAAAATCAGTGGTAAATGAGATAAGTACTCGACTGTGGAATAAATTATAGGCAAAGATAAAATTAACTTAGCATCGAGCTCAGTCTAAACCTGCATAGATATACCATTACAGATAAATTTGATTACCTTTGAATAGCTGGCATCTGTGATGAGAATCCCAGGAAGGCCGACAGGGACTGGATCAAATTTTGTTCCTGGGGAAACATTTTCGACACAAAGAACAAACCCAACTGCACCAAGGGCCTTTGCTGTTTCTGAGACTTTCTTGATTGATGCAGAGCCAACAACAAAATTGAAGGAATAACCGCAGAGAAGAATATTTCCCTTTATCAAGTTCTTGTTTAAAAGTTCTGGTCTCTGGCAATCTGTGGGGCTGTACCTCATAACTGAAGAATCTAGCAACACATCATTTGCAGCAACCAATGTGTATGTTTCGTTCAAATGTGTGGAAGCTGTAGAAGCCATAATGCATATTTTAGCAACATAGATTTGGTATTGAATATTTAAAGTATACATGAAATCTAAAACAAGAAATCAAATGTGAACATCAGTATATCTGATTTGCCAATGCCATGTAAGCGTACATTTAGATAAAACTTGAAACATCTTATTTCTTGATGAAGAACTCACGAAATTTGCTTTGCAGCCTACGTTGCATTAATAAATAAACCCCAATAGAACAAAACAAACCTAATATGTATACAACTCTGCTACATTTCATATTATACAGTAAACAATAAATTGAAAGAAATAACTCGATTAAATCGTAAACAATAACTTATATCCTTAGGAAGTACTCACTGCTTCTGCAGAAAACGAGAACATGAGGAACATATACATCCTCAGTCACCAAAAGATATGTTGAAAAGAGGCAGAACACCTAGCGATGTCAGTACAATTTACCTAGGCTATTAAATATTTTATATAGTATCTTCAACTTAACTTGAAAAATAATTTACAAACCAAATAACATAACATTTCTTTTTGCACGCATTTTTAATTAAGGGATGAGACTTGTCTCACTAAAATGCATTGAGCCATTTAAGGTGAAAGATAATCAGGAATCAACATATCTGATCTATCCTTAATAAACAAAACTTGATTGAAGGAATACTAACACCAAACATTTCATTTTGACTACTACTCTAATTTAACAATTAAAGCTAGCTAGTAAATGCATTTTTCCTATTAAAGTAAAGGTGGGATATGCCATACCTAAGTCCCAAGTAAGACATTTCTACACTTGGAAATAATTGATGTCACACATAGAAAAAAGCCAAGACAATTTTATCTTGTTCTTTCATTCTTTTATAGTGGTACTGGAGAAAACAAAGCTAAAGATAAAGTGAAGCAATAAAAGAAAAAAAATGAGTTTTCTTGAAAACGTGTTTTTTTTTTTCAAATTCAGAAGATCAACTTATTTTTGTGTTCCCATCAACTAAAAAGGAAAATTTCTTCTAAAATCTTCCATATTATACCTCACAAGTCTCGATAATCAATCCATACCATACCATAACTCCTGACTCTCAATATCAATCCATCAAAAAGAATAATAATCTGAAAAAGCATAGTCAGAATTCAGAAAACTCACGTGACAACCCAATTCCAGCTAAGGTTTTTCCATTTCCAAGGATCAAATGGTTTTTATATCTACGATCATCAATTGCAGCTGCTACCGATGCTATCCATGGACTATATGAAACCATTGTCTTCGGAAAAGGACCACCATTTCCAGCAGCCTGTGCGACAAATACACCAGCTTTCACAGCTCCAAGAAGTGTAGCATCAAAAGGGTTCAAAAAGGTAGTTCTGGTGGCTGCTGGAGGACTGTTGGGTCCCACTGAAAGGCTGAGTATATCCACTCCATCATATACAGCCTGTAGATATTCAAATTTTGTAAATTATAAATTTTGAGATAGAATACAAACAGTAGAAAATGAGATTGCAGGGACAAGATATAGAATTTTATGTTGAATGTTGAGATTTACAACAAAATAAAAAGTGCAGCTGAAAGTTGCAATAATATCCACTCATAAGCAATCTAATGGGAGGTACGGACTATTTCATGAATTCTTAAGCCAATGTGTGTATGTGTGTGTGATATTCTTGTATACCTGATCAATTGCAGCAACGACATCTGCAACATACCCTCCAAACAGTCTATAAAGTGCCTTGTACACAGCAATCCTAAAAAAGATAAACCAAATGTATAGTGCAACAGAACGAATTGTAGTTTCAAGTTTTAAAATAACCAAGGGTGTTATTGTTCCTCACCTAGCACGAGGAGCCATCCCACTGGCTCTCCCAAATTCATGTCCATGCATTCTCACAGGAATACCATTATTTCCAGCTGCAATAGAGGCAGTATGACTTCCAGGAGACGACAAAGAAAAAACAGAAAATCATTAAAGAAAAGTTATCAAATCAAAAGATGTATGGCTGTAAGCATAATGTTGTCAAAGAAAAAGAATGAATAACTAATTTTACTTTATAATGATTTGCTCATAAAAAGGATTGAAGGAATTACAAGTTTTGATATCTTTCAATCTTGTAGAAAGGGTACATAATTATAATTCCAAGGAAAGAAGTTAATAAATAAAAAAGGTGGCAGGACCTAACCTTCCATGCCCATCACCATCTAGAGGAGACGCAAAGTCAATTATAGGGTTAAATGCCCCAGCAGCTATTGCAGCCTGAGCAAAATGTTGTGCTCCAACAATCTTCCCGTTGCAGTAACTTCTTTTAGTATCCGGATCAGCTTCACATTTTCCTCTATATTTTGGAACTGGCCCATATGGCTCAGCATTATGAGTTGCAAAACTTGGGTGATGAGGATAGATCCCTGAGTCCACAAATCCAATGACAATGTCTTCTCCAGCCCTATCAAAGCCACCTCCAGTTGGCCAAACCCCAGTTGGAAGCCCTAAAAATTGTGGGGTATGTGTTGTATGTTTCCTCACTTTCCAATCCCTCTCAACAGATTTCACTCCTGGAGCACGTCTTAGAGTTTCTGCCTACTAATATAAAGGGATAACATATTGAAATTAGGGTAAGGAAATGAAAACAAAATATGTTAGTCAGCTGGATAAATAAAAATAATAAAAGAAGACTTCACCTGTTCCGGTGAAATATGAACAGCAAACCCATTTATAAGATGTCGATAGCTATACAGTTTCTGGTATGTCCCTTCCTCAAACAGCAACCCAAGCAGCATGTCATGTTTTTTCTCAAGATGGCGAGCATATGAAGTAACCAATTCACTGGAAGAAGTTTCAAATAGTATAAAAGGTCAGCAACCTTATATGAATGAATGAAACACAACCACACGATCCAATATCCATTTTTTGGTTCATTACATACTAGAGAAAAATAACAGCCAAATTTTTTTTTTTTGGTAAAATGAAAATTACTGCTCAAAACAGAGTGGGGTGTTGATCATTGCATTATTTTCCTCAAAAACGAGAGAAAAAAAGGCACCATCTATGAACAAATTGTTCGCAATCACATGCTAGCCAACACAAGAAAGATAAATATCTCCACTTCTCAAATAACTCAGGTTTCCAAGAAAAACTTCATATGAGCAACAGTTGAACAGTTAAACCATTTACTTTACTGTTCATACTTCTTAAGAGGGTCTAAACTAAATTAATTCATGAAGAAATTAAATTAAACACTTAAAAAATCTATTGACAGTTTCACCTCAGCTAACAACAAGTCCAATCCAATGCCCAAAAGGATAGTTTATTGAAGAAAGAAATAGGTCAAAGGAACGCCTCTAACTAGTAATAACAAAGAAGAGTAGTGAGGAAAGTACCTTTCGGTATCAATCTTCTCATCAGATTCCACTGCAGTAGCTTCAAACCCATTAATACCTCCAGTGTAACTTATGACAGGCTCACCTTCAACAGTTACTATGTAAATCTCAGCATCCCCAGAAACCAGAAGTGCAGAAACAACAATCAACACACACCCAAACTCCAACAATCTCATTTTGACCGACCAATCCCAACTCCAATAGCTTACAAGATCTGTGTCAAGTCCAGTCAATGCCAACCAGTTAAACAAAATGGTAACTAAAAAATTACTAAATAGAAATCACAAGCTGCAAATTTGGGCTCAAAGCAACAAACTTTACCAATGCCCACTCACTCTGATCCAAGTGGCCAGCAGTTGCTCCCTCTCATAAACTGGAAGCAGAGAAAAAAAAAACAAGAAAAAAAATACGAGAAGGTGAAATCAAACAAAATAAGAATAAGAATGAAGAGTAATGAAGAAGAGGAAGCAAAGAATCATTGTGAGGGAGAAAAGCAGAAGAAGATGGAATCAAAGATAAAAGGGAAAGGACATGGTCTGCACACCTACTTGACTTGATTCACATACACGTCAATGCACTCACTCATTCATTCACATTGCGGTGATCAGTGATCTAACGATCAGTGATGAACCTGAAAGCCATGGAAGAAGAAGAAGGTGGTAAGTGAAGAGTGAGAGTGTTAGGGTTTGGTTTATTTGTTTAATTGAATGTCAATGGAGTGAAGTAAGAGCATCATGGCTGATCTTGAATCTTGATGCAGTGAAGTAATATTAATATTGATGTTAGTATTATTAACAATTAGCTTTCATTGTTTATCATTATTATTGGAATCATTTTGTTTTCGTTGATGAATTTAATAAAAAAACAATGTGAGTGTGAGTGTTTTTATTTTTATTTTTTTACTTTTAGAAAAATTGTGAGGTTGCGGTTCTGCTTTGTTCGCAAATTAATAGTATTAAATAAAAGGTGGGAAAGGGGACATTCGCGCGCAGGCTGTCGGAGGCAGTTGAGGTGAAAGGACGAGATTGCCCTTCACGTTTGGTGGCGTTTACGCGTGTCCGAAATCACAGGGATGGGAAAAGGGTGCAAACTCATTATTACTTCTATTATTATTATTATTGAAATTTTGCATTTCTATTATTACACTGACGTACCCATTTATTGAGTATGGAATTTTTGTATGGTGTTGGAAGTGGAAAATTGAGTAATTTATTACAAATTTTAAGTTTAAAGGGTATTTTTTTAATAGAAAATATTTGTTGTAATCAATACATGTAATTTTTATTCAGAGTATTTGTGACAGTAAAATGAAGTGTATGAATTTCAACGAAAAAAATTACTCTTCATTGATGAAATAATTTCCTCTCCTATTTTCAGTTAGTTCAATTAAAAAATATTAGTGCCATAATTTAAGCACAGATTACATTACTGATTTTTGTGTTGAGTTTTTTTGTTAAGGCCAGGCACTTATAATATGTTTCAATTTAGAGATTCGATAGGATAAATTATCGTATAGAAAATTTGAATTATTTTAAAATAAAAAATATATTATTTGAGTAAAAAAATAATAGTTTATAACTTTTTTTAGAAATAATCAGATTACTTAAAAGTACATAACTTTAAATTTCATGTAACATTTAAAATTTTCAATATTTTAAAACTAATGTGTTTTGTCTTCATAATTTCTTCTAACTTGATTTTAATCGAAAGATTATTAATTTGAATAAAACTAAAATATTATTGAAATACGTACCTTTTAATTGATATTTTTATGTTAATACAAATAGTTTTGTATTTAAATTTTGAATATTATTATTTTTTACTTGCTATTGGCTTGAATTTTATTATCTAAAATTAAATAGATTATTTTTTCAAGGACATGAGGTGTCAAAGTAATGACTCATATGAGTTGACTAGTAATAAATTAAGCTAAAAGCATGTTAATTTAACTCGTTTTATTTTCTAGTTAGTCATAAATTTTTTAACTCAATTCAACCCATCATGAGTTATTGAATTTGGTAATCGACTTACTTAAGTTGTGTTCGCTTCCACTAATATATTGGGTGAGCAAATAGGCGAGCGAGTGAAGTTGAAGTTTGTTTAAAATAATTGGGATAAATTTGTGACAATGGATTTGTGAGATGTCAACATTCAACTATCTCCGCTCCATTGAGGGAGTTTAGTGGTGTGGGTGACACTTTTACACAACTATTCTTCATTTGAAAATGATTATGCATGCATGTGTTGCTTTCATGTATTGTGGGATGTGCATTCTTGACCTCTCATGGTGTAATTGATTGCTCGCGGTGGTACCTGTGATGGTTCTTCAATGGTTTTGCAGTGATTCTATGATAGTCTCAAAGTGGGTGGTTTGTGGTGTTGGAAGCGAAGCATTTCCTTGTGTTATTGAAGATGAATAAGACTAGATGAATAAGACTAGAGGAATGGAAATGTTGGTTTTGTGGTGGGTTTCAGAAGAGATAATTGATTATAAAACTAGTAGAACCGATTCCCGTGAGAGAATGTTGAATACGAAGAAGAATAGGGGAAGGGTTGGTTTTGTGATGGGTCAGTGGAAGAGATAACCGATTTTAAAACTTGTAGAACCAATAATCAATCCAAACATATTAAATATTTTTTTTTTATCTATCACATATATCAGATCACTCACAAACTTTCACATACTTTATTCTTAAATTGACTTATTTTCATCTCTGGATCCCTTAACAATATGTTTTGAATTGGTTGATTTTCTATTTATGCAGAAAGAAATGGAAGTGATCGTATCACTTGAGAAAACTTATTTGCACTAAAAAACAAATATTAATTTATAATAATGTGTTGCAATTCGACCCTCAACAAGTAAAGAGAATAGAGGTGAAATCCACCCTCGACAATGAAATTATATTTATTTTAAAAAAATAACAAATTAATTAGGTTTGTTGATTTATTCAATTACGTAATTATTTATGATTTTGAATTTAATTTATAATAAAAATTAATGTGTAATTCTTTATTTTTTATTTTGGTGTTATGTCATATTTTGTGTTCTATATAAAAGTATAAATAACAATGATACTAAGTATGTTAATACATTTCAATGTTATTTTATTTTAATATGATTCAATAATAATATAAAAAGTATTATTCAAGAAAATGTAATTGATTTTTTTTCAAACAAAACTCTATTAATTTTAATATATTTTTTTCTAATTTAAAATAACAAATCTCATTTTGACATAATTTATACTATTTACATTTAAATTTATATACCATTTATTTCTAATGGTAGAATATTAATCATCCAATTTTGTTCATTAAAATATTATTCTTTAATTTATTTTACCAATCACATTATACACAAAATTTTCTCTCAAATTCATTAAAATCACAAAATAATTTTCTTAATCCAAACATCCTCACATTCACCTCCAAATTCACTTTCCCAAATCCATCATCTCATCAAAACAAAGTTTAAAAGAAACACTACAATTTTATCTTCAAGTTCACTCAAAGTCCCTCAAATTTATCTTCACAAAAGAACACATCCTTAAGCATGTTTTGTTCTCTTAACTTATTTTATTTATTCATTGTAATACAATTGAAGTGGATTGAATCGATACATTTATTTATAGTAACACAAAATTAAACTATACAAATATTTCTCCAATCATTATTTAAACATGGTGAGTGAAAATCAAAGTGTTAACCTTTGTAATTGGTTAAACCAAATAAATTAAACATTTGAATCCTTCAAACATTATAAAACAACATTCTAATTTTTAAAAGTATTAAATTGTCAATCTATATAATTAGAATTAATAGATAATTATAATGAAAAAATGATAAAACAAATTAGAGTAAATAGTTAGTTAAATACAATAAGCATTAACATTTTGTTAGTTTTATTTGTTATTTTTAAAGGTTGAAGAAATTAAATACTTGTTTAGTATTTAGAATTACCACAAGTATTCGTTAAAGAGAAAACTATTGTTAATATGTAATTAATCTTATAATTTTATCAACTCCACTCACGTGTATTCTCTGAGTTCTAAATGAGTCCATACTAACATAAGATTAACAAATAGATTTTAAAGTTAGTTTAATTTTTATTTTTCAGAAATATTTATTATAAATGTTAATTATAAAAAAAATGTTGACCCAATTTGAAGGGAAAGAACATTGCTCCTTATTTCAAAAGAAATTGGAATTAAAGTTAATAAAAAAAATATAAGAACTAAATTGAGACTCTATCACATGACACTCTTATGTCATATTACATGGTACAACTTTGAACTTATACGTGAAAAAAATTCAAAATAATAATAGTAATTCTAAAAATAAAAAAATACAAATTAACATGTGATACTAATTTTAACATCGTTTGTAAAATACAAAACATAAATGACCAAATTAAATTGTTTTTAAAAAAGAATTATGACCAAATTGAAAAAAAAAAACTAAGAGACCACTCAATCAAAACAAGGACAAAGTGAATAATTAAATCTAAATAAAGCTAATAAAATTAAAGTTCGAAGATCACCTTTTTATTATACTGAAATAAAATATGTCAACATTTGTGTTACTAAATCGATTATTAATATCCAAAAAATTAAAATAACAATTGTTGTTGGGTTACACATCAATCCACCTCGAACCTAGTTTTAGTCTATTTAACTTATATGTAGGTTAGACTAATCAATTTAGTTTGACCATTTTTAAAAAAATATATATTTTGTCCAAATTAATTTTTCTCAAATTTGTACTGAATCATGTCGGATACAATTGAATACAATTTGAACTCATCTTAACATTTTTAGTATTAATTATATTTTATTATTTATTTGATTGATGTTTGATATTTTTATTGTTTAATGTAATTTTTTTATCATCATTCTTTATCATTAATTTTAAAAGAATTATTTCCAAATTTTAACTTGTCAAGTAGAATTATTTTTTGTTAATGTGAATTGAAAGTTTTTTCTCTTGACGAGAATTGAAAATAGAAAGAAAGAAAAAAAAAACTAACGACATTGTAAAATTAATCTCAACTGATATCACTCATATAATTGTAATTGATATCAACTAAAAACAATTTCAGTCGACATAAACACAAAGAGAAATACACTAATATTAATTGAAAAAATATTAACCAGCTGTAAATAAAAATTAACATAAAAAACCGATTAAAATATATCATCAATGTTAACATTTTTAATTGTCGACTAGTTAGTTAACATTTTTTATATTTAATAATAATTAAAACTCAATAAATTTGAATAAAAAATTTAAAAAATAATTAATTAAAATAAGAGTAATTCAAATTTAAAATATTTAAATATTTTATAAATTACAAAATTCTTTATCTAAAACATTACACTATTAAATTATAAATAAATATACATAAAGTTTATGATATTATTTTTCATTTAAAATAGTTATAGTTTTTTTCCTTATGTTAATTTTTTTACTGCCAATATAAAACTCAATCTCATATTTCAAGTCCTGTCATTAAATTCATACTTTTTTCTTACTTTGAAATGTTTAATGTTGTAGTGTATAGAGATATTAAAATAATCTTGAAATTAACAAAAACAGATATATAAAGTGCTTATTTTTCTCCACCTAAATAATTAAACTTTTCAAGAATTTGACATCGAATCCCAATGAGATTTATTCCGTCCAACTAAAAGCATTATTTTATCTTAATATTGTTTGCTTTTAGTGAATAGTTTATAGTAATCTTACTTTAATTAGTCATCTCATCTCACTTCATCATTTCATTACCGCGTACATGAATTCCCCTTTAAATCGATGACAAATATTAAGTAATAAAACTCCAAATCCTAGCACCTTAATAAATAAATAAATTGGGAATTTAAATTTCGATATTCTATAATATGACTTTGATTACGTTGGTGACTTTGCAAATTAAACAATGAGGAGTGTAATGATGGTGTATATTATCTAACTTTGTGCATGTGAACGATTCATGAACATTTATTATTTAATAATGCTGAGAGTCAAAAGGAGAGTTTAGGTGAGTGGACTGAAACAAAACTTTCATCATGAATCATAGAAAAAGATACCAAGAATTCAGTGAGATTTAAATGTGTGTAATGTTATCTTGAAAAATTATACGGAAATTGAATGAAAGAAGGGAAAATGAAGAAAAAATTTATATAGTGAGGAAAAAGCAGAAACTTTTTGGAAGCCATGGAACAGTTACTAAGTCTCATCTTGCCTTGTCATGCACATGTATCTCATTTCTATGTGCTATGCTTTTCATTAAACTTTGTCTTCTTCTCCCTTGTGTTTACATGTTTATGAAAAAATATAAATTATACTTGTTATATATATTTTAGATCATAAAACTAAATATTTTTCTTCTCATATAACGATTGGAATTTGTTAAATCAATTTCAAATAGATATTGTAGTTAAAATATTTAAATAGCAACAAAATAATAAGGATAATAAATATGAGAATTTACCATTTTATAACTTTAACCAAAATCAATTAATCATAATATTAAAAGATAATCAATTTCATAAACATGTTAAATATAAAATGTAAGACCCACTTTTTGTATTAAATGGGTTTGGTTTTATTAGAAGGTCCAAGGTGAGTCCACTTGTTTTTCAAGACCCCATTCAGTTGTCCCCTTACTCCTATTTTGTCTCCTCACTTAACAACAAGTCTCTTACCTTCTCTCTTTTTTTGAAACAGAATTCTGCAACGGCTTAAGTTATGTCCTCCGAGCTAGCAGAACGTTCCTTCTTCTACGTAAGTTAATCCCCAACCCCTAATCCATTTCATTTTTTTTTTGTTTTAAAGATTATTTCCATTGTAATCTCTGTTAGGGTCTCAATGTTATCTTCCTTGATTTTGTTTTCCAGCTCTGTAAGCTATAATCGTGTTGTGGTGTCCTTCTTTGGGGCTTGTTCTTGTTGCGGCTAGCATCTGTCAAGGTAAGGGAAGCTAGAGCTTTTCATGTTTTCAAAACATATTACTTGTTTTCAGTTCTATTGTTGTGTTCACATGCTTGGATGATGATTTTTGATGGTGTGATAATATGATGTATGTGTTTCTGGGTGAGTTGTCGCCCAAGCGAGAATTCTCACCCAAGCGAGAGAATTCTCGCCTAAGCGAGAAGGTCTAGGTTAAGCGAGAACTCGCAGTGACACATTGTACCCCATGTTTGAGCTCTTGCCCAGGTGAGGAGAGTCTTACTTGAGCGAAGGGACCCTGTCGCTTGAGCGAGACCTCTTAGCTTGAGCGAGAATGAGGCGGATTTGTTTCAAACTGTGTGATTTCACTTGTGGATTGATTTAATTACTCTTAAAAGCATGTACCTGTGACTATGTATGTTATGTTTGATGTGATATTGATGTGCTTGGTATGAAATGAATTATGAATTAGTTGGTTGATTGAGTATTGGCATGGGATTATGATGTTTTGAGATAACATGTGGATTAGATGTAATTCCATGAGACTCTTGGCGAGATTTTATGGTGGTGTTGTAATGTATATAATCAGATAAGAATTCAAGCAAGGTTGCCTTCTGAAACTCTAAAGAATCAGTCAGACTCACATAGAGCAGACTAATTCAAGTGGGAAGAGTAGCAGGAAGTCTTAGTCTTTGGCAGTATAATGATCCTAGATGATCATGGACTAACCTTCTGCATGGTAGGGTGAAATCCATTGACAATTGCTCTGCAGAGTAGTAGAGACCACCACAAGTGTAAGCATCCAGTGAATCCGATCTTTTTATAGTTATTCAAATAATTGAGTCAAAAGGTTTTTATTGTTTATTATCACATGTCTGTGCTTACTGAAGTGTTTGTTTAAAGATTTGCTATATATATATATATATATATATATATATATATACACACACACACACGATGAAAATTATTTTTATCTCTACCTTTTCTTTCTCTCTATGTCTGTGTTCTTTGTTTGGTTATTCTTTTTGCGATGATCACCAATTTTGGTGTGAGCAAATTGGAAGTTTCTGGTGATTGTGCAGGTGGTGGTGATGTTGTTGTCTAGTTTATGTGTTTAGTTATTGCTCTTTTTGGGCATCTTTTGGAACATTGTTGCTTTTGTAATTCCTTGTTCTGTGAGTAATCTTCTACTAGAATTATTTATAATTGTATCATACTTCATTTACTAGAATTATTCTATTAAATTGAGATGTCATATAAAAGTTTATAAATTTATTTATAAATGAGGAAATAAGAAATGTATAAATTATAATTATAATTATAATGTTTTTAAGCCTTGTATAAATTATTCATTGTTATATGTATTTAGTTTTTTCTTACATAAAAAAAGTATAAGTCTTCCGAGATGACATGAAAAAAATTTGCAAATAAAATTAAAAATAGTATGTGTAAAAGATTTTTGGATACTCAAGACAATAAAAACACAAAAGATAAAAAAGAACATATGATATTGAGTGCATATTCTATATAAGAATGTATCATATTTACAAACAAAATTGAAGATGATATTTAATTGACAAATAAAGTTAACTGACATGTGTAAAGCTTGAAATTAAAATATGGTATATTGTTAGATCATGTCATCATCCGATCTAGTTCGATCCAATGAATTGAAATGAATTAATATGTTTCATTATACATGGAACTTAGAATTGATTCTCAAATTTGATATTAAAGGAATCCGTGAGATTGATTTATCAAATGATCACGTGATATTGGACTTTACATAAAAATCTAAGTAAAATTAATATTTAAGAATGTACGAATCTTTTAGTTACTCTCAATAAATTAACTTGACTAATTCGATTTTCATTTATATAACTTTACAGGGCATTATTTTCGTGCCAGTTGTTTTTGATTAGGGTCATAAAAAAAATTATGTATATGCGGATATGTATAGATAAAATCTGTAATGGGTAAGAAATAAATATTGTAAATGGATATCCGCAATAACGGATAAAGTACTTTTAATACTTTCATGCTAATGAGGCGGGTATGGGTATCATAGTATCCGTACCCGTGGATATCCGTATCCGCTATACTCTAATTTAAGTAAAAATAAATAAAAAAAACATAATTAAAATATTAACATATTGCTTTTGGATGAGTTTTTTTTTATCAATTAGTTTTAAAAAAAATAATTTTTTTTTTGTAAATTGTCATTCAACACTATTTAAATAGGTTATTTGAACTTTGTTTAAAATTTATGAATGTTATGTATCATAATTTATTTGAATTTACAATTAAAATATATTGTTAAATATATATTTTTTATTTTTTTTTGTAAATACCTACGAATATCCGTGAATATAAAAAATTTATGCGGGTACCCACGGATACCCAACGGATATGAACACGAGTACATGATGAATATTTATCCAACGAGTAAAATACAAAGAAGTTACTACGTGTACTCTACCCGCCCGGTTAACATTCCTAATTTTCATTCACATTATTTTGCATACAAATTTATGGTATAAAATTATATTTATAGTTATATGTGTATAAGTTGTGAAGTGATAATAGTTGAAATTTGAGTGAGTTTTAAGTGATGCGTTGTGCAGATTGGAATAATAACAAAAGATGAAATTGTTGAGATGAAGTGAAGATTATAGGTGAGGTTTTGTTTGCGCAGTGCACATGTTGAGAGACCCACTACCCTTGTCTTGATGCTCATACACCACATGTGACCAAACATGCCCTTATACTCATAAGAGATCAAATGAAAGTGATGAAGATGAATAAAAAAAAAAAACAGATTTTTATTATTTGATGGATCCCATGTAGGTGTAATCTTACAAATTCATTAACGTCTAGTCAAACACTCACAATGTCCTTATCATTGCAATGCAATCAGTATAAAAACACACACACCCTAATATCTCTTACTATTTATAGACATCATCATAACACGCTTTATTACCCTATCTTTATCAACTTTAACTCAATCAATACCCACCATTCTCTAAATGGAAAGAATAAAAACCCAAAATCATTACATCTCTTTAATTTCACACATCATCGTCTCATAAACATAATATGTACTTTCTCTTTTTCTAAACTATCTTACATTAAATACGAAAAAAACAACATAATACTAAGTATATCTAATGGCATTTGATTCATAATTAAGTATAATTTGTTAATAGAATTCAAAGGAATATGATTAAGAAGGCATAAAGGGAAAGTGAAATAATAAAGTTAGTGTGAGAGTTGTGGTTTGTTTGTTTGTGGGCATGTGTTGTGTAACAGGAGTCCCCAATCGGTTTGAAAGGGACATGCACTTGTTATGAATGGGGACAAAAGTGACTGGACTTTTTGATGGCAGTTAAGGACACACAATCACCTAAATCATCTCGCTTTTAGGGATTTTTCTCACTCTTCATTCACCCATTGGATTTGTTAATGCAATATCCCTAGGTAGCTAGTGGTAGCACCTATTCAGGATTTTAACCCTTTTTTATTGTTTGGTCCATGCTTAGAGAGCTGTGAGTGATCATTATTAATCCATGGCATCCATCATGGGAGAGGTGGGCTCTGAATTTCATTATTTTAATTTGAAAGAATCACGGACAAATGCTTTTTATCTTTTGGCTTTATCCTTCACTTCCAATTAGTGCCTTCTTTCGTTCTGATATTTCACCACCTAAACATCAACGTACTAGGTCAAAATCTGCTATTTCTACCCCTTTTTTCTTTTTCTCACTGCGCGTCTTTGGTTGGTATTGGTTTTGGGAAAATAGTTATTTCTGAGACAATACCTACACAGATCACGGGAATGGATCTCCCCAACCCATTGCTTTCTCAACTATTTGGCTAAAAGGCATTTTAAGTCAACTGATAGTGAGAGGAGTGTGTAGAAGTCTTGAATCTCACACCCCCATATTTTCTTTCTACACTTTATAATTAAAATTCCAACTACACCCTTATTGTAATAGTAGTTTTGGATGGTGCAATCCGTAGATAATTTAAATTATACAATCCAGAATATACACAGATTATGATATCTGAAACTTATATTTCATGTCTTTCGTTATTGGTTCCATATTTTTTCTTACATATCATATATTATTATGATTTTTTTATTTGTTTTAATGGACAGTTGTGAATGTTTTTTAAGATGGAGGAGGAGGAAGAAAATGATGGGGTGAAGGTAAATGTGGAAGAAGAAGATGGGTGGAGGTGAGGAAAGTATGAAGCTGTGGGGGAGGAAGATGGAATAAGAGGGGGCAAATATGTCTTTTTAACTTGTTTATGAAGTGTAGTAAAAGAATATGAGAGTGCAGAAAGAAATTCTCCTGTGGAAACATGTCCTCAATAATGGGCTTATTGGCCCATTCGTTAGATAGAGTGAAACAACTTTAACTTTATTTCTTGAATACAATTATTACTAATTGCACTCTTATACAAAAGAAAAAGATTTTCTTATTGCATATTTTATTGTTAGGGATGTCAACACGGAGTGGATAGGATATAGGTAGTAACTTTCTCGTACTTTACCTGCTAAATCAATATCCGCTCTGTACTTGTACTCATGTCCGTCAAATATATGTTATGCGAATATTCGTATAATTTTTTAATATCCACGGATACCCGCAAGTATTTAAAATAAATAAAAATTAATATTTAACAACATATTTGAATGGTAAATTTAAATAAAATACAATACATAACATTCATAAATTTTAAACAAAGTTCAAATAACTCATTTAAATAGCATTGAATGACAGTTTACAAATAAATGAATTTTTTTAAAAACTAATTTATAAAAAAAATAACTCATTCAAAATCAATATGTTAATATTTTAATCATTTTTAAAATTTTTAAAATTTTTAATTTAAATTAGAGTATAACGGGTACATATATCCATGGGTATATATACTATGATATCCGTACCCATTATTTTAACATGCGGGTATAAAAATACTCGTACCCATCGCAGGTATCATTTACTATATTCATTTTCTATCCATTACGAATTTTATCTACATATACCTGTGGGTACAATTTTTTTTTTTTTTGATATTTTTATTTATTATTGTTAGCCCCGTAGTTGTCGCTGCTGTGCCAAGAAAAAGAGAAATAACTCGTTTGAAAAAAAAATCTATTATAAAAAGCTCATTCTAAAAAAGCTATTAATTATGTTTTAGAAAACTCATTTTAAATACATTTCATATATTCTGGAAAATGTGTTTCAAAAGACATTTCATGTGTTTCGAATAGCTCATTTCAAAAAAGTTCATTCTAAAAATACTTATTTAAGAACACATCGTAAATATCTCGAAAAACTTGCTCTTAAAATTATGTTTCAAAAAGCTTGTTTAGGAAGATTTGTTCTAAACTGAAATGCATTTCATATGATTTGGAAAATTTATTTAAAAAATGTTGTTCCAAAAATTGTCTTTTGAACATTTTGGTCGATAAGTTTAAGTTATGTTTTAAAAATTCCGAAACAGATAATTCGGAACTCACTATTACGATTAGAAATTTTGATGGTGCAGGAAGAAAAGGGCCACAACTCTTTTACATAGATGGCAGGCGCAAATCCAATTGTGGTATGGGGGCTTCTCCCTACATCTTCAAATAATTCTACTGCACCTTAAAAAAATTTAAATTTTTTATAGTACTTCTCTGAACCTTTTGACTATTCAGCAGTAAAAGTTTAAAAAAAGATTCTCTATGACTCTGTTCTGTCATAAATCTCACACCCTAACACTTTTTAATCCCTCTCCTTCACTTTTTCTTTACTAAAAGAGACGTTTTCCAGTCAGAGTACCCCAATTTGAAATATGCTGCTGCTAGGAGGCCTTTTGCATCCAAACCTACATTGACCGCTGCACTAAAGAAATATGCAAGGAAGGAAAAAATATATTATGTATAGGATCGTTTCAAAGACTGTGTAGAAGTGAAAAATGGATTTGGATAGACCATATTTCGAAACCCGTAAAATTTTTAACCGGTTTTCAAAACCCGGTGAACAAACTAATTTGTAATTGTGAACTGGCATTTAAAATTCGGTTAAGTGATATAACAGAATTAAAAATCCATTTTCTTTGTATACCGGCATTCGAAGCCTGGTTGAATTATCTACCGGCATTTGAAGCTCGGTTCCGAAATTCAAAATCAGCCTTTTTTTTGAGCCGACATTAGTAGTCCGATTGATGATTTCAATTTTATTGTTTTTTTTTTAATTTGTTTATAAGATTTAATTTTAATTATTTTATAATTTATGTATTAATTATTTAATTTTAGATTATTTATATTTTATATAAGTTTATTAAATAAAATTTTATTATTTTAAATTTTAAAGTTATTTTTACTTTGTTAATTTTTAATTAATAGTGATAAATTTTTATTTAAAATATTTTCTTTATAATATCTAGATTAATTATATTTAATTATTTTCAAGTTATTTTTACTTATTTGTTATTTGTTAGTTTTTAATGTTTTTATTTATTTATTTAATTTTATTTATAAGATTTGATTTCAATTTTTTTATATTTATATATATTTAATGTTAGATTTTATATTAAATAAAATTATATACCGGTGGAAGTCCGGTTCGTAACTATTTTTTTTATATTTAAAGTTGATATTTGTATACGCATATTCTAATTCCATTAGTTTAGTTTTTTTTTTCTTATTTTATATATAGATTTAATTTTAATTTGATTAATATTATTAAGTTCCTTTTTAATTGTTTTTATAATATATTTTATTAATATTTATTATTTTTTAATTCTGAACTTAAGTATTCATACATTTATTTTTATTATTTTTGTTTTAATTTGTTATTTTTTTATTCATTTTATTACTTTATTTTTAATTTATTTTTCATATATTTTTAGTTATATATTTTATAGTTATATTTACTTTATTAATTAATTAATTAATAATGATATTTTTTTATTTAAAATATTTGTTTTTATAATATCGAGATTAATTATATTTAATTATTTTTAAGTTATTTTTACTTATTTATTATTTGTTAGTTTTTAATGTTTGTATTTATTTATTTGATTTTATTTATAAGATTTAATTTCAACTTTTTTTTTATTTATATATTAATTATTTAATTTTAGATTGTTTATGTTATATATAACTATATTAAATAAAATTATATACCGAGTTCAGTTGGTAAATTATTTTTTATTTAAAATTGATATTTATATACCGGCATTACGAAAAATTTCGTAGTTTAGTTTTTTTTTTATTTTTATTTTACATATAAGATTTAATTTCAATTTGATTAATATTATTAAGTTATTTTAATTCTAATTTTGTAATATATATATATATATATATATAGTTATTATTATTTTTAATTTTATGTTATTTTTACATATTTTCTTTTGTTTAATTTCTAAAATTTTTGTCAAAACGTACGGTTAGAACACGTGGAGCCTCCACACACTCACTTGGTATCTCTAGACAGGAAGAGGAAACACGAGCAAATAGTTTTGTACACAGGGTGTTGTTAGACGCAGACCTACGGGACTTCGAATGCTGGTAAACAATTCTATAACCAAGCTTCGAATGTCGGTATACAAAGAAAATAGATTTTGAATTCCGTTAAATCACTTAATCGGACTTCAAATGCCGGTTCATAATTTCAAATCCATTTGACACTGTTTACCGAGTTTTGAAAGCCGGTTAAAGATTTTACCGAAATTCAAAATATGAAAGAACCCGTGATTTCGCAGAGACAAAAGGAATTTTTTTTTTCAAATTTTAGTGTTGAATAGTCAAAGAATTTAAAGAGGTACTATAGAAAATTTAAATTTGTTTGAAGATGTAGAACTTTTTAGAGATGTAGGAAGAAACCCCTTATGATCTGCATGCAAATTCATGGGTGCCCATTTTTGCAATCACACGTGGGTTTACAAAAATTATGCAAATATATATATATATATATATATATATATATATATATATATATATAATCATATTGATAAAAAAATAAATCAATTGTGTTATGTTTTTCTTAAAACAATTGTGATATGACTTATATTAATGTTAGTTGCTTGTTTTATTCAATAAGCTAATTCAAAATTATATGATTTTTAACTGATTTGAGATATTATATTTGAATAAAAATATATTATTTTATATAAACCAACTCATAATAATATTTATATAATACGGTATTAATTATATTGGTGGTGGGGTCAAATGTAATCATGAATGGGGCGCAAGAAATGTGAAAAGAATTTAAAAACTGTGAAATTAGTGAGACCATCTCTTTTCTTGGTCAAAAGAAAACTATTTCTCATAATGAGTGAGTGAATTATTCGGTGCTAATGCGTATTTTTCTATCCTCTTAATGTACAATAATTAATTTATTTAATTTTTTATGTTTTAAAATTTACAAATGTTTTCTTTAATCGCTAGTTAGTATGTTATTTTTAAATAAAATGAAAAAGTAAGTATCACTAAGTTCCATTCTATTTAAAACATGTGAAATGTTAATGTTTTTTTTTTAAATCAAAAGAAATATATGATTAGCGAGTGAATGTGATGTGTGAGACACTCAATCACTAAGAAGTTTTTATAGCCATCCCTTCATATTAAAGAGCTTTTGAAAACTAGTTTGAGCAATATTGAAGGGAAGAATTACACGTTTCAACACAAAAAAGGAAAATTAAGAGGAATACAGATAAATTCGCGTTACGCAACTTTGGATGCAACACAAAACCAAACATGCACGAAAAATCTTAATTAAACAAACCTATTCTTCTAAAAACTAATTTTCTATATATTTTATTTAATAACTTTTGCTCTTAATTTTATAATCTTTAATGAATACATTATAAAAATGTATATCGTTCACGTTTCTTTTATTACCATTTCTCTAATTAGGTTCTCTAATTTTATTTTATTTTTTATAAATTCAGATTACTCATTATTTTAGTTAATTAGGTTCTCTAAACTGTTTAACGGGCTTATTAAATTGATCTTTAAGACATCTCCGGTACCATGGATCTTAATTTACATTTTGCATGTCCTTCTATGTCATTTTATTTTTAAAACATAAGTAATATACATATTAATTACACTTTAAGTTAAACAAAATATTTTTTATTATTCGTTACCATCAATAATTCTTTTTATTATTGTTGTAGATTATTTCACTCAGGACCTTAAACCTTAAATTTATTATAATATCAATGTATTTTAATGAAAAGTTTTACAAAATTTAAATCTTAATCTCATGATTCCGAATCGATTCATACATTAAAACAATATTATATAATTATAAAATAACTATCAAGACAATAAGTGGATATATATTGAAATAAATTTTCAACATATATAAAAGAAGATATTTTAATTAACAAACTGTTATGAATTAATGATTGTTTATTGATTTAATACAGTTACTTGTATGATGTATGATTGATATACTTACTCTTTATAAAGTTTAGTTTAAATATTTATATAAATTATTTAATTTGTATCATTTGTAACTTATATTTTGTATTTATAACCGTACTCTTTCATTAGACACACATAAAAAAAAAGTTCCCATTCTTCCATTGTCTATTATTCTTTTTACTCTTCATTATTAACTATAACACAAACTTAAGATAATTTAAGCTCATTCAATTATTAACATTTAACAATCCCGCAAGTATACATGTATACATGGAGATATTTAACAAGACAATATCAAATTCACAAAAAATTGTATTAAATGTGTTTTATTACAAACAAATATTTAATTTCAATCAAAGCCATACATGTCATAATACAAAAAAAAAAAAAATCTAATCACATAATATATTAGTTTACCGTAATTTAAATAATTATTAAAATAATAAAATGTTTATTATATGTCACAACATAAATACCCATACTTAATATAAATTAAACAAATGGAGATAGTTTTTACATTGATATCTAATTACAAAGTAACAATATACACAAAATTATAATTGTATTAATTTTATAACAACTTTTATTGTAAAAAACTACATCCATCATATTTTCTAATTAATTAATAAAATAAAACTTCTAAATGAAAATACAGAAAATAAATAATTTTTTATAAGTCTTTCATTGAAAAAATAAAAATACTATTAGGAAACTAGGTAAGATATAAACAATTATAAATTTATAATTTTAAATATTTAGTATATACACTTATAATGTCTCTTTTATGTTTTACGGAGGTTAAATATATATTTTTAGTTTATAAATTTTAATGCAAAATTTGAGTTTATTTTTGTCTGAAATTTTTATATAATTTGATTTTCAAACTTAAAAAATAAACTAATAAAATTTTTATAATTCAATTGAATTAATTTGTTTTTAACATATGAAGCAGTGTTTTGGATTGGTGTTTGAACTCAAATAACAGTTCGAAGGAATGTTTAATATGTAACAAAAAAAATATTAACACAGTTGAATCAAGAGAAATATATTTATTAATTTTAAACTAATATCAAATTTTATCAAAATTTTAAATAAAAATGACAAATGTCAATTTAACGTTCAAATTCATAAAATAAAAATATACTTAACATTATTTTTATTTTTAATTACGAAGGAGTATTATTATTTTTTGACTATAAAGAAAACAGTTGAGAGAGATGAGAGGGGAGAGTGAGAGTAATTATGGTTGACCAAATGTAAAAGAAAAAAAGATAGAAATTCTTACTGAAGGACTAAAAGGGAAAATGGAAATAAAATGCACAACTCAATTAACCCCAAATCCAATACATTGTAACTTACTTCCCAACAACACATTTGCACCATTGCCTTTTCCTTCCTTCTTCTTCTTTATTCCCATTTCATTCCTCTGCTCTGGACCAACAAACTTCCTGTTCTCCCCTTCTCTATTATCTGTCTCTTCCCACAAAGGGAGAAACAAATAAAACAGACACATTCAGAAGCAGAGAATCTCTGCACAGACACATCCAACTCTCCTCCTTATTTTCTCCTTCTCCGCCAACACTCTCATATCCCTGTTCACCCCTTTTCCCTCCACTTACCGTTTCTCTTCTCAATTACCCCCCACAATAAAATCTCCCTTATCCTTCTACACCCACCTCAAAATTTTCGATTTTTCGCTTTCCCAAAAAGACCAATTCGGCAAAAAGACCAATTCGCTTAACAACTTGTAGCAAATTTCGTTGATTTTCCCGTTTATCTGGATTGTCGTTGGTTTCGAGCATCTGGGTCGGTGAGGGGTAGCCGGACAATCATGCCACCGGCTGTGATGGATCCACCATTGCTAGAATCATCGTCGGTGCTGTCTTTTTCCTCTGACATCGTCTTTCCAGGAACGGAGCCAGATAATCGGCGATTCGGGGATCTTAGAGGTCTGCAGTGGCGTATAAATCTTGGGGTATTGCCATCTTCTTCCATTGATGATCTTCGTCGTGCCACAGCTAATTCTAGAAGGAGGTAAAGTGGCCAGTTTAATGATCATACCGTATTAGTTTCTTTTATGGTGATGCAATTTTTTTTAATCCAATGCTTGGTTTTGTATAATTGTATCCCTCAAGGTTGATGCCTATTTGAGAGGTTTATTGTTAGTGGTAGGTATTGTAGCCAAAATTATACGAGTTTGAGATTACTTCCTTGGTGTTGATGATAAACTTAGCGTGTAGCTATATGATATCAATTTTTTATCGTCACCATGTGTAATTTGCCCCCTTCAACTCTTAATAATAAGTGAAGGGTGCACCTTATACTTTTTTTTATAATGGGGGCATATACAGAGAAAAATTACAGAATATTTTGACAATTTTTCATGGATAATGCTTACATACGTGTTTGGGCCAATTAGCTTAGATACTTTATTTTTTTGGTTCCCCTGTCAGGCGGATATAATCTTGTATCAAAGTATTGTTTTATTGGCTGAAATAAAAAAAAAAAAAAAAAAGCTGTTTCTTTGGTTGGCATTGATTATGGATTTGGCGCTTGACTGCTCATGTATCTTGTACAGTGTTGCCAGGACCGAGTTTTGGATCCACCTGTTTCTTGATGTCTGTCATAATTGTGCATTAAAAGCAAATGTATATTTGTTCGGTTAATTCCTATTGTTTGGGGGTGTACTTCTTTAACATGGACTGTTAAAATCTTGTCAGGTATGCCAGTTTGAGAGGGCGCCTTTTGGTTGATCCTCATATTGTAAAGGATGAAAGTAATTCGCCCAATCTTGTCATGGATAACCCACTTTCACAAAATCCAGGTAAACCAAAGCTTGTCATGGATATTCTCTCACCCCATTCCTGCACTTTTAGATAAACCTCTTTACTTGTAGATGAATCTATATCTGATTACAATCCGTGATTTAGCCAATATACTTTCATAAATTCCTTTATATTGAGTTAGATAGAAAGTTAGATATCTTAATGCTAATGTACAATATTTTCTTCCACCTTTCCTGACATTGGTTTAATAAGAGTTTCATCCTCTGGTATCCTTTTATTTTATTTGTTGACAGATCATATATTTATTGTAAATTTGCTATTTTCCAAGATTTTGTAAATATATATCCCCCTAAAGGAATATTTAGCAATGTTCCTCTCTCATTTCAAACCCATGAAAATGTTAAGCTAAAAAAATAATGACAATCATTAAACTATTGAGGTGAAGAGGGAGCAGACAGAGAAAGCCAAGCTGATAAATTGTTTCATATCTTGTCATACTGTTGTCTCAAAGTATTGAAATACATATTACTGATATAAGTAGATTTTTCTCTGTCTAACCCTCTCAGTCTCTTGCCATTTGAACTCTGTCTGTGTTGACGTTAATATCAAATTTTCCCATTTGCAGACAGTACATGGAGTCGCTTTTTTCGCAATGCAGAGATAGAGAAGATGATTGATCAGGATTTGTCACGTTTATACCCAGAACATGGCAACTATTTCCAGACGCCAGGATGCCAAGGCATATTGAGACGAATTTTATTACTATGGTGTCACAGACACCCAGAGTGTGGTTACAGACAAGGTAAATTCCTCTGCCAAGCAACATTTGTTGATAATATGTTGAATTGAAGAGAACATGTTGGGATGGTTGTCTTGTTTTTCCTTCCAACTCCTTGTGAGAAGCTAGCAGAAATAACTATTATCTTCTCCAATAGTTATGCTAAATCACATTTCCACCTCCTGTAGTTTAAGATAGACACTCATTCTTTTTAAGCTTTTAATAAAATAACAATCACACCTCCTTTACTTTTTAAAAGACATTTACTCCTCTCTTTTTAATAAAGTGATAATCACACGCATTATATTCTTAATAGAGTGTTACTAACATCTCTTATTTTACCTAAAAATAACCTCTTGGCTAAAAACTAAATAAGAAAACTATGAAAATTAAAAGTTACAGTTTTATGATAGAAAGATTTAAGAATTTTTTATAAAAGAATTAAACAATTTAATTATCATATGTTAACAATATCTAAAGAGTTATATTGGTAGTTTTAAATAAAATTAAGGAAGTGAGTGATACTTTACTAAAAACATAAGAGGCTAATGTCATTTTGTTGAAAACATTTTTTCTATCTCAAGTAAGCCTTATTATTTATCATGAGTGTCTCATTTTTTCCTTCCAACCTCATATAGTTAACGATAGCTCATGTAATTGGATGAAAACTTGACTATACTTATCACAAAAAGGCACATCATACGGTTTTCTCATACCTAGTTTTGTGTTCTCTGGGAGCATATCAACAATGATCATTAATTACATATCTATCATACATACTCGAAAGACCCATCAGTTTGTAACTACTTTTGCATTGATTCCTTTTCCATTATCTGCATGTATAGTGAACATTATCTTCTCTATTGCAAGATTAAATTTTTAGAAAAACTTTTAGCTGGTAAATTATAACTTAGTTTGACTGAGGTTCCCCTGTAACTTGTTTTGATTTATTTGCATGTATGATGCAAATAGTTAATTTCATACTATTGAGCTTATTTCATTCATTCATTTTGTAGGAATGCACGAATTACTTGCTCCGGTGCTTTACGTACTTCAATATGATGTGGAGTGTCTTTCAGAAGTTCGAAAGCTGTATGAAGATCACTTCACAGACAGATTTGATGACCTCCTTTGTCAAGAGAATGATCTTTCTTATAACTTTGATTTAAGAAAATCTTCAGACTCGAAGGAGGATGGAATTGACTCCAATGGAAATGCAATGAAAATCAAGAGTCTTGATGAGCTTGACCCTAAGATACAGAACATTGTGTTGCTAAGTGACGCTTATGGGGCAGAAGGTGAACTGGGCATTGTTTTATCTGAGAAATTCATCGAACATGATGCTTATTGTATGTTTGATGCTTTGATGAATGGGGCTCGTGGTTCAATTGCAATGATTGATTTCTTCTCTTACTCCCCTTTGCCCGGGTCCCATACTGGCTTGCCTCCTGTAATTGAAGCTTCCGCTGCATTGTATCATTTGTTGTCTCATGTGGATTCATCTCTGCATGCCCATCTTGTTGATCTTGGCGTTGAACCCCAGTACTTTGCTCTCCGCTGGTTGCGAGTTTTATTTGGCCGAGAATTTTCACTCAGCAACCTTTTAATAATCTGGGATGAAATCTTTTTATCAGATAATAGTAAAGTGGAAACACATGCCGAGGACAATTTTAGGATCTTCAATTCGTCTCGAGGAGCATTTATCTCTGCTATGGCTGTAGCAATGATGCTTCATTTAAGATCTTCACTTCTTGCCGCAGAAAATCCTACAACCTGTCTTCAGAGATTATTAAACTTCCCTGAGAACACGGATATTGAAAAACTAATAGAGAAGGCTAAATCCTTGAAGGCTCTTGCATTAAGTACTGAGATTTCATCATCGTCGATGCCTTCATTCGTCGAGTATCATAACCAGGCTAAAGCAGTTATTGCAAGATCTAACACCCTTTCATCTGAATCAATCTCTCCGAAAACTCCTATGAATCTGGTACCTGAGAGCTACTGGGAAAAAAAGTGGAGAGTTGTCCACAAGGCTGAAGAACTCAAACAGGATGGGGTGGAAAAACAGGTTCCAACTCGGAAGAAGGGATGGACAGAAAAGGTAAAGTTCAGTTTGAGAAGAACAGAATCTGACCCCTCTTCACCCAGGTCTAGGAGTGGTAAAAAGGAATCCAAGTCACCAATTAGGCGCAGTTTGTTAGAAGATCTATCTAAGGAACTTGGCTTTGAGGAAGATACCGAAAAGCTCAACAGTAATGATAATCTACCTGCAACAGTTGAAGAGGAGCAACGGGAAGACGGTTCAGAATGCAGCAACTGTAGTTCTCCTGCAGATAGATGTCTTAGTCAAAACACAAGTAGTGTGGAAAACTCACCTGCTATGTCTTGCTCAGCTAGCCCTCCTAACGAGGCCAATGATCACAAAAATGACTGTGAGAAGAGTAGTGTCGGATCTAGTTTATCCCTTGATGGAATTAGTGAAGCATCAATTAGTAGTCCTCCCTTTGACTCTCATCTTCCAATCTCTGATCATCCTGAGAACGCATCAAACACAACAGGGAGAAATAATACTAATTCTGCTGGAAATTCAACCACGCATTCCAAGGAGAGAAAATTGAACAAATTTCAGTGGCTATGGAAGCTTGGGCGGAATAATGGCGAGTTTACTTTAGAGAAAGGAAGTTATGCTTCTGAGGCAGTAAAACCTGCCAACAGTTGTGATGATCAAAGCAACACAGTACCCTCTTCTACAGCCAATACGCATTGTAGTCCTCTTGGTTGCAAAGGGGATTCTACAGAGCAGGATATGATGGACACTATGAGGAATATTGGGCAGTCAATGCTTGAGCATATCCAGGTATATACTTATTTCTCATTGTCACACTCAAAATCAGTTAGTTAGTGAGTGAAAACTTACAATCTAAAGACTGGTTTAAGTCTAAATTCTATAGTTGTCAACAGAGAATCACCTTTTCCGATGCACCAAAATAAGAAGTAACATCTTGTAGTCTAGCTTTGAATCTGAACCAAAAGAAACAGTTTTATTTACATGAAATGTATGCTGAGAAGTTTTGTGTGGCAGGTGATAGAGAAAGCTTTCCAACAGTGGGGAGAGGGAGCATCATTGGATAGCATGTCTGAAAATGTTGCGGTTGGTGAAGAGCAGGTTTCTCCCATGTCAGCTCTGAAGGAGCTACGTAAAATCAGCAATCTTTTGTCTGAGATATGAGCCGAATCTTATATTGACCTCTGTCCTGTGTGTGTTGTATATATATATATATATATAATATATGTATATTGTAATTATAATTTGTTAGTGGCAATTAAGTAAATGTGATTCTTCTGCTTCACTTCTATATATACCTCACGAATACCATAGATTTGCAGTGATGGACTTGTAAATACCAATACTGGAGTTACCATCAAATAAAGTAAGGTGTTTCATTCCTATTTATGATTATAATTTTGCTTCGTTGCATGGCATACCTTGGTTGCAAACTAAATTGTGGTCAAGTCTGGATACCCTCAAAATTTTAATGTATAAAATGAATCAAACATGTATTCAATCATATTAAATTCTTTAATGTTTTTATATTTTTTATTTGAAAAAATATATGTTGACAGCCCTGGGAGTTATATACGTGATTGTTTTAACAAAAAAAAAATAGTAAAGAATAAATTGGTAATTAAATATGTAAAAATTTATTAAAATAATAATACTAAAGATCGTTTAATGAATGTAAATAAAAGTGGGTGTATAAGTGATAATATATATTTTTACTTATTTTTCTATGTTTATTGACATGAATAAAACTCTTTCCAAGCTTTTTATATTGACTTATCCTTAAGTTTAGTGTGTTTTGTATTGTTTTATATTTTAGTTGTTTTATGTTTTTTTGATCTCTAAACTCTTTGTTTAAGTGTGTGAAATAAATAAATAGGGAGTATTTCTAGTGGAGGAAAACAAACAATAACTCAAGAGAGCATGTTTTAGATGAGGAAGAATCAATTTTAAGCAAATACTCGCATCAGGTGTCACTGGAATTACGTCCAATGCTTCAATTACTGAGTGTTGTCGAATTGCATGGAGTTGAGCACCACTAACCCTTGCACAAGTAGCGTTGAACAGTGAAAAAGTGACGTTGAGCACTAGTTAATGTGAAGCAATTGGCATTAAGTGGTGTAAAATGGCGTTGATCGATAGTTTGATGGAAAACCCCTTTCGTGTTATAATTGATCGTGCTCAACTGAGATGGCACTGATAGATAGTGTCATTGACATGTTAAAGTTGGGTATTTATTCATGTTTTCCTTGAGGTTTTGTCCCATACTCTTCCTCCCACGATTTCTCTCAACTTAGAGCAACTGAGGAGGCCTTTAGAGGTTGTTTGGGATGTTGGGAAACTCTCCCCCTCCTCCCTGGGTCTTTAATCTTCATCCATGGTGTTATGCCCCTTTAGGGTTAGATGAAGGAGAGATCTACAAATTGGAGGTGTTGATGCGAAGGGGAGGCACATTGGAGCATAGAGTAACTTACCTTCAAAAAGGACGTGCATCTTTCTTTAGTTTCAATTTCTTCCTAATCTTTCTATTTGTAAACCTTAGGTTCTCCACCACGGAGAACTAACTCTATTTGTTGAGATTTGATGTAATAAACTGAATCTTGTGTATTTTATGATGTTAATGCATATGTTTTTTCCATTTCAAAGTTAGTATAGAAGTATTTGATTTCTATGCTTAATGCTTATTGTGACTTTATCACTCATGACTTGATTGTTGATTATTCAAGTGTTGGAAAATGTCTTGAAATTAAATAGTTAATGGAGCTTGTATATAGAGATAGAGCATGATTTATTAGTAATATTAAAACTTTTAAACTTAACGCATGATTACTTGTTGAGGATTCAGAACTTGGATGAATTATCATAGGCTTTTAGTCATTAGAAATAGAATTTGAGTAATCTTATAAGTTGATTTTAATATGAAATATGGAATTTAGATGTTGTAAATGTACGAGAATGAAGTGAACAAAATTTAATCTTGACAATTGTATATACTCTATGTTAAATTTATATTACACATTCAATTGTTTGATAAAAATACAAAAATAGTTTTTCATATTTTTGTGAGTTTTATTGTCTAATTGAATTGTAAATTTTGAGAGTTGTCATGCGTTCTACAAGACACAAATTCTTGTGAAGAAAAAAATATTTATTATTTGTGAAACTTGTGTCAATATTTTATCAATAATCAATTATAATATGCTATGCATATATAGATAGATTGTATTATTGTAATGATTCTATGTGAGTCAATATGTACAATAGGGTCTATTAAAATATGATTTAAATACTAAATTAAGAAATTCGATGAACTATTTAAACTTTAATAATAACTAAGTTAAATTGACGGTAATAAAGAACTTAAATTGACGGTAATAAAGAACTGATTGAAGTTTTATATAGTAAATTGTGGATGAAAATCACCTATACTCAACTATGATTATAAAAACCACTTTATCATTAGAAGTTGTTACAAGAACTCATATCAAAACATAGTAGATTGTTGGGCATTTTGAATTATTCATATGTATTAGTATTTGAATTTCAATATAATCTTATTTCCCATTCACGAGATATCAATTATAAACCTAAATCAATTAATTTGAAAGAAAATACAATTAATTTATACATTTATTTTATTACTTTAAATAATCAAATCATAAATATAATTCTCATCTTTTTTCTTATAAATGATAGCTTAATATTATTTTAAAAATAACCAATATTATCAAAGAAGAGTAAACAATTTAGATATTTTTATCATAATAGTTCATTTCTTTAACATGGTTATGATTCAAATCTGGATCACAAATTACCATTATCATGTCTACTCAAATTTTATAAATTATTAATTAACAAATATATACATGTTTAATATAATGTTTATGAAATTATAACAAATATTTATAAATCAGTGTCGTTACTAAACAAACACTAACTCGTTACTAGACAAACACTAACGAGTCTATATATGTTTTAAGAGAAAAATAATATTAATAATAGTAATTATAAAAAAAGTACTACTAAAAATTTTCATAATAAATGAATTTTTTTTACAAATTTGTTAAAAAATATTGTAAAAAAATATTTTTTCTACTATTTTTCTAGGAATCTTAATTAGCAGGTAATTTATTCATGAATAATTATTTCTTACAAAATTATAAAATTCGTAAGCATTTCTTATAAAATTTGTTGTGAAAAGTGTTTTATATAAAATATTTTACAAAAAATTAACAGTAATGTTTTGCAAATTTTTTTTCATAACAAAATTTATTAGTATTTCATACAAAAAAATTTCAAAATAAAATTAGCAGAAAATGAGTTTTTTTAGTAGGGAAGGGTAGTTACATTATTAAAATGTTGTACAATTACTTTTAATATTTAGGTTATTTCAATTTTAAAAATACAACTAAATATAAAATAAGAATATGAAATTTATAAATTAATTTAAAAAATGTCTTTATAAATTATTATATATACATATTTTTTAATAAAATATAGTTAAATATGAAATAAGAGTATGAAATGTATTTTTTTTATATATTGTTATAGATATTATTGTAATGATAAATAATATTCCAAAAAATGTATAAAAGGTTAAATTATATATTTTTAGGGTAGCAAATATATAATATGCAATTTTCTTTCGAACACTATAATCAGAATCGACTCAAGAATAAAGCAAGTAAAACATCCGCTTGAGGCATACAGTAAAAGAAGGCCTAAAAATTTTTTTTTTACTACTAATATTTTTTTATAAAATTATGTTTAAGAAAAAATGCCTCAACTTTTTTTTACTAATATAATCCTATTAAATTAATTATAAAATTATGTTTTAAAAAAAACTAAAAAAAATATGTTATTACTAATATAGCTCTATTAAAGTAATTACAATTTTTTGTTTTAGAATAAAATTCAATTAAATTAGTATTAGTGTGTGTTAACTTTTGTCAGTATTAAAAATGATAATTAATGAGTTAAAACTTTTATTTAGTAAATTATAATTTTGTTTACGACAAAGGGAAGAATTAATTATCTTTGTTCTTTTGTAATCTATATTATTTTATTTTTTTATTTTTTTATGGGACTTCTCTGGTCTCTCCTTACTTTCTTACCTTCTAAGAGTCCTTTTTTGTTAAGTTTTGACATATTATATTTCTTGAATCTCATATTGTCCGTGTATACCAATATTTTCATCATCATTATTTTTGGTTATTATGTTTTTTCTTTCTATTTGTATTGTTGTTTTTATGATGTTTTTTATTTGTACCAAACTTATAAATGTGTTCCTGATCTCAATTTTGTTTCAACACTTTTTGAAATTAGAAATGAGTTTTAAGAGTTTTTTTTTTTTTTTTTTTTTTTTTTTTGCATATATCTTTACAATAAATCTTTCTTCAAAAGTATTAGTTAGATTAGGGGTTAATCTCTTGGTGAGTAATAGATTAATTGGACCATAATTCAAAGTTAGATTTTTTGTAAAAGGATAATTTAAGTTTAGGAAAAAAAATTATTATCGAGTTGAGAAAAATCTAAGTTTTGTGAAAAAACGTATTAGACACAAAAATAAACAATTTGAAGAAAACATTGAAAATGAAATTGTAAAACCTCTTCAATAATCATTTAGAATTAATTAATTTCTCTATATTGTAGATAAAACAATTACTACACTTCAAAATAAATTTGAACAATTTAAAATATATGAAGATATTTTTGTTTTTTATTTAGTGTTAAAAAATTAAAGTCATTACATTTTTTAAGAAAAAGGCTTAAATCTTGAAAAATCTTTAAAACATGATCATTTGTTGGATATCGATCCCTACTGCTAACAATATGGAGAAATAAGGTGGGTTTCAAGGAGATTAAAAGGGAGGATGAGAGATGTTTTGTGTTCAACTTCTCCATTAACAAAAACTAACAACTAACAATTGTTGATAAAAAAAATAAAAAAATAATATTATCATTTGACATTCTTAATTATATAAAAATAATTTATTCTTTTCCAGATGCACCTATAACTCAAAACTAAATATAATAAAATCTTATTTAAAATCAACGATGTCTCAAGAAAAATCAACTGAATTAGTCATATTATCTACTGATAAAAATTTTAAATAAAATTAATTATTACATTTAATAAATAAATTTTGCATAAAACGGTTAAAAAAAAAAGAACTCATTTTTTTGAATTTGCTTTATACCTCGCTAATTCTTGACTCTATAATAAAAAAATATCGGTATTTAGACCATAGCTAAATATGTATTGGGTTTTTGCCGAAAGTTGTTGAGATGTCAAATGTATTGTTGTTTATTATTGTTATGTTGATATAATAAACCAGAGAAGACTTTAGTACGGTTGTTATTACATGGACATAGGTTTCTTAAAAATGTTACCATTATCACTAAATATATTATTATAATGGTAAAAACTATTTCACAAATACAATTTTAGTATAACAAGAATCATACAATCTAATTTTTAGTATGATAATAAAGAAATATCCATCTCCTTATATATCAAATGTCAAACAAGATTTTTTACAAAATCTCCTTGTGATGAATTACAACTATGAAAAACTCTACAACCATAAAATATTAAATCAACAAATTACTAATTAATTGATTATTATCTATGATGTACGGATACTTTAACTTAGGTCACGTACCCTTGTTCAACACATATCTGTATCTGATACTTTATGATACTTTATTGATGTTTATCAGTGAAGTATCTAATTTACAAAGTCGTAGTACAATACAATAAAATCTTTGAATAATGATTAATTTTAGTAACAAAAATAATTAATCACTATATAGTGATCAATTTAAGTATAAAAACTAAAAATTATTGACAACTATAATAGTTCCAAAAAATTATAATTAGTCTCTAAATTGATAATTGAAATAATTTTTATTATGATTTGATTTCTAAATTGGTCACTAATATTAGTTACCAAGACTTTGACTACCAGAATAATTGGTTTCTAAATTGGTCACTAACATTAGTTATCAAGGTTTTGACTACCAAAATAATTAGTTTATAAATTGATCTCTAATTAAGAAATTGGCATCTAACATATTTTTGGTTACTAAAATTGGTTATTATTTAAAAGTTTTCATACGATGATACTTTTATGATGACAATAATTTAGATTTTGTATGTTGATAACTTTAATACATATACTTTTAATTTAGATTAACACCATAATAATTATATATTTATTACGTTTTTAATAATTATTATATTCATTTTTCAATATTCATATATCATTATATCACGTATCCATTCATTATATATTATTATTGGTTAAAGACCTTAATACAAAACCAATCACAAAATAGGCATTTACAAAGTAATAAGTTATTGAATCACATTAACTTTTACCGAAAGACAAAACTATTCCTATCTTTTCATTCCACTCCAAATTGAAATGCCACACGTGCTCTCTTCATTAATGTTTTCAATTCCCAAACAACTCTAACCCAAATATGGATACATAAAACTGTTAATACACGAGCCACGAAAGCAAAAAAAAAAAAAAAAAAAAAAAAAAAAAAAAAAAAATAGCATAAAACAATTTAAAATTAGTTATTTACCTCTGCTATTTTCTTTTTCTATTATTATTATTATTATTATTATTATTATTATTATGACAACGCAACATTTCTTTTAAACATCTCTCTTTCCATTCATGAGAGTGCTGTCATTACTTAGAATCGAGTTTCTTGTTCTACAATTCAATACTATTTTTTAAGGATGACGATGCATGTATATCCTTATAGTTTAAGTTTGTTTTGTTTACGTCTATTTCACATTTGACTCGTAAAAGAAATCGAAAAGATGATCTTCCATAAGAATCTAATTAATTTTGTTGACTCATAGACTTGTGGACTAATCTATATCAACAAAATCTTTTAAAAATAGAAAAAAAAACATTGTAAAACAATTTTTGTTTATTATAGTTTATAAGTTTAAAATTTACGACTAAATTAAAAATAAACTTAACTAAACATAAGATTAATATTTATGTCAAATAAATGTGTTAAAGATAAATATTTCAAGAAAATAAAATGTAGAAAGAGATTATTGTCTAAATGCTTAATTAGTAATTTCATTTATATAGTTAATTCTATTATTCATTTTGGTTCCATATTTATTTTTTTACTTGATTGAATTCCAATATTCATTAAAGAAAATTAATTTAGTCTCTTCTCTTAAATCAGGTCACAATCAAATGGAAATATGAAGTGTGAATTGAGTCATAACAAGACATAGAGATCAAATTATTAATTAAATGTTATATAGTAAAAAGTTACACTTTTAATTTAAAGTACAAATAATCAATTGCACATTTTCAAACAAAATATTATTTCTATACTAATAAATATTTGAGAACTAATGTTAAATGGAAGCAAGAGAGTGACTTGAAATTTAAAATGTGAAGTGAAAGAATATTGAACAGAAAAAAAGAGTATTAATTTATTTAGTCATTAAAATATAATTAATTTATTTTGTTACGGATCAAACGGATCAACTATTCTTCCATGTCATTAACCTTGCAGACCGCAAATTACATATAACAAACTTAACTTAACCATGACATTAAATTATATTGAATAAAAATAAAAAAAATTAAATACCATATAAATACAGATGAGTAAAAATTCAAGTATGAATTTACATCTCACGTTGAACATATAAAATCTTTGATAAATACTTAATATATATCCTTAATAGATATTTATAAATAATGGGTACAAATATTTAATTACTTACTTGATTAATGAAAAATATATTAATCAATCATGATATTATTTTATATTTGACTTCATATATTTCTATTCTTTTAATTTAAACATTTGAAATTTAATTTATTTTGTAAGAGTTTATTTACATTAACATTCTATAGAATAATTTAATTTGAATTGGACTTAGAAATCAATTTTTTTATCTAAATTTATATTTAAAGATTTTTTTAAATAATTTTATTTAAGATTTAAAAAATATACATACAAATATCTACATAAACCCTTCTCTGATTCTCTATATCATTTTTAATTCTTTAAAAAGTATTTAATAAATAAATATTTTTATTCCATTTATTTTACGACAACTATTCGTGAAAACATTGGACATCACTCAACTTGTCCACATCACACGGTTTCGTGGTGTGCATTTAACAACAACCTTAACATACATATGTAAAATCTTAACAAAACTCATCAAATTCTGTAATTATGGTATGAAGATTTGTACAATTTTATTATACTAAACAAAAATATTTTTGGACAAATAAATTTTTAATAAAATTGACAAAATTATTAAATAGAGTAACTTTTTATTTTTTTATAAAAGTTAAAAGATAAAATAATAAAGTTTCAAGATATTTTTGACCAAAAATAGTAGTTTGTAAACCAAACTTTATAAAATATCATTTTCCTGTAGTAAAAGCGAATTTGCATAAATAGTATCGTATAGAAAATAAGATTTAATTACATGGTTGATTAGTGTAATAAAAAAATATACTAACCTGAATAACTTAAAAAATATAATACAGTTTACGAATTAAAATAATAAAAATCGATAATATTTAGAGAGAAAAAGAATTGTTAGGTGCGTTGAAAAGGAGAAGCACATCTGGTTTGGTCCGATAGGAATTGATATGATGGCGAGGTTCATCTCCAACTCCAAGACGCTGCTTCGTCATTCCCAATCCCCCAAGCTTCTAATTGTGTGCCACCGCCACCGATCTTCGGAAGCCATGAAATCGAAGTGGGTGGAGATTGAAGGGGCCAAGTTGCTGGAGGACCATGCCCACCGTGTTATGGTCATCAAGGCCACACCCGATTGGCTTCCCTTCCTCCCCGGTTCCTCCTTCTGGGTCCCTCCTCCTCCCTCCCCTTTTCTCCACAAATTCTCCATCCCCACTCAACCTTTCTTACTTCAAGGTTCTCTTTTTTTTCTCAACCAACCCTATTACTCTTCGTTTCTTCAATGTTAGATGAAGATTCTGGGAATGCTATTGTCAGAATCTTGTAAAAATAGTAACTTTTGATATTATGATTGACTAGATTGATTGTATAGGGTAACTGTGGTCTTGACTTGACATGGAATTCATCGTATGCTCTATTTCTTTCTCTCTCTCTCTCAACAGCTGTTGCCACCCCACGAGGACCGGAACTTACCGTGCAACTTAAGGTTATGGCGCCCACTGAAAACGTCGCCCTCTCTGAAGATGAGGAAGGATGATCATGATGGTAAGTAATAGTAATAGTAACAGTAATGCATGTGTGTTTGTGTCCGCTTTCAATGATTTAAGTGTTGTTTCAGACTTTCAAATGCTGTTATGCAACAGAATTGTCTTTGGATTGGACTTGTTTGATATCCCGCTGAGACCAAATGGTGAATAGTTTTCAGGTTGCGCCCTTAGCTTGATGAGAGGGTCGGGTGCAAAAAAACTAAGCTGTTTGAAGATCATGGAGCTTGGTTGCATAGAAGACAGTTCGTGAAAATGGGAATTCTTGCACAGGTGAAGTACTACTGGTTGCTTTGGGATTAACTCTTCTCACCTTTTTTGGTCTCTGTTATTTGTATATAGTTTGGGTCCTGACCAAGCACTTAAAGTAACCGGTTTGTGTAGATTTATTTTTTTCAATGGTGTCTTGTTGAACCTTTTACATTGGATGGTGTATGTATGTATTTGTGTAACTAATAAAGCAAAAGTTTCTTTGACCATTCCTCTGAATGATCCAAACACCACCTTGATTCAATGAATATGAGTATTTGTTTAGATATAACTGCAGTAGACTTTATAAGGGGGTAAAAGTTTTGCACCGTTGCTATAGTTACTTGATTACTGCTATAGAATTGCGTAGTTTCTATTGAGTTCTATAATTGAAGACTTGATTTCCATTGAAAGGCTGAATAGAAGCGAACTTGCCTTTTTGTCTCTAATGTACGTGAAATCATTCTTTTATTTAAAAGGGTTGATTTATGTATATGTCAAGAAAAGAAAGAGATTATTCGTAGATCTATTCAATTCAAATTATAAAAAAAAGTGCTAGAATTTTGAATATTAAAAGATGGCTGAGTACACTTGGGAAGGATCGGTAAGAGTTATAAATTTGTCTAGTCTTGCCAGCCTTGCTGGTGACTGTCAAATCCTCTAATATGATTTAGGATTTGGATGCTCTGTTATAGTTGAAAAAGTTGGGACTCTCTTCTCTCTCTGTCATAAAGTTTGATGTGCAAAGAAACATTATTCTAATTGAGAAGAGATACATACAATTTTAATTTTGGCATGAACTCAACACGATGAGTCTTCAGGTGTGCGAATTAACTCAGAAGACATTTTAAATGTAATTGATAGATCTTGGTCAACCGTTCTTGTATTTGACTCGAGAGCCATTTGATATTGTGGAAATAGTGTAGTGTGCAGGATCCTAAATTATTAATGTTGAATTTTAGATCATGCTTGCTGAGAGGAAAGAGATAGAATAAGTTTAATTTTCTAATTCTTCAGTTCGATTTTATTTTTTAATCTTCTCATATTAACATGATCACTTGTCATTTGTTTAGTTTGGTTTGCGGTACGTGAATTACTAGTGAAAACCAGTTCTGGTTCTGGTCAAATTCACAATTTATGTCAATGTCATTTATATTTCTTCAGTTAGTTGACATTTTCATGGGGCGCAATAAACCTGACTACGGGCATACATGGGCAAATGTACACTGCTAGTTATAGACGATTTTGAGTTATACTACGGGTTATATCCTTTGTGTGGGATTAATTCGTCCTAGAGCATCTATGACCCTGGTTATAAAGTTCTCTGAATGGGCTCTGAACTGCGAGTACAATACAGTCACGTTGACTTCAGTTTTCCAGATTGTTCTGAGGAGAAAGATAAATGAATAATTAAACTTGGAACAATAGTAGTCAATTTCATGTGTTTACTGTTTTGATTTCTCAGCTGGAATAATAATAAATGAGGCGTGTTTTCTGTCTAGATTACCCAGCTCCAAACTTTGGACCATCGCTCGGGCAACTTTAATTTAAAAATGCACCATTGATGAATGGCCTACGGAAAATGGATCATTGATGAATGGTATTATGATCAAGAAAGTTAGTGTTCTTCTACTTTACAAAGAATAAATCCTTTTTGGGCAAGGGATTGAGGAGAGAAAAAAGGAGGATTAAGTAGAAGAGAAGCTGAACTCTATATTAAATTGTAGTTCCCTTGATGATTCATGGAATTATAACCATGGATGGGCACCGGTAAGGGATCAGCAAATGGATTAGAAGAACCCATGACTGGCATTTGCTGATGGTATTGAGTCTGTGGATACTGGTAAGGGGCCATCATCATGTTATGTTGCTGATGTTGCTGGAACATCATTTGTCGTTGTTGCTGTTGCTGAGCCATGAATGCCATTTGCACATTGGCTGGAGGTGCTATGTTGTTGGACATTGCAAATGGATCTTGCTGATTATGATGATTGAATGGATTATGTGTATCCATTTCCCCATATCCATAGCCTGCATTTCGGAGTTGAAGTTGTCTCCTAGCCTTTTCATCTTCATACAAACTGTCTAGTAATAGCGGGTCAAACCCACCAGCCTGACTCAACAAACGAGGGAGATAAGAACAATAGTGTTGTTAGCTTTTAGATTCAAAGGACAAACCATAGCGTCATTTAGCGGTAGATGGAAAGCACTACGAGCTATTCTTATCATGACATTTAATGCGGTTATACATGTATTGGTCATTTCAAACAGACCTCTGCTGTTATTGACGTGGGTGAAATTGTACCTATAGCCAAATCTGTGAGATGAATGTCACAATAATCGTTTTGGGCCGCATTGGTTGTAGCGTGTGCATGTAACATGTTCATGTTCATATTGATTGGCATGTCTCGTATATACATGATCTACTAAGTATGACAAGCAAGTAAAAACTAACCATTCTTCGATCTGGCGCTTGGCTTGTATGATTACTTGGTGTTGTGACTAGTGCAAGTTCCCAACCAGAAGTTCCATTTGTGTCAGCCAAAGCAAGATTGCTCGAGTTATTTCCTACATAAAATCGCAGAGTTTTAGAATTGAATCGATCAAAGATGGACCCCATTTAGGGTTTTTTTATTAATACAAGTTTGTTTGGATCAAGGGCAATGGCACAGTTATTCCCTATGGGTTTAGATGAGATTATCTCCAATTAGCTTTGTGGAGTAAAACAAAACAGAAGTCTTTGGTTCGACAAGTTTTTTCCTCATTAGTTTAGGAATTCTCTACGGACTAGTCATACATTCTCGTTTCTATTTTCAAAATCTAACAAGCATTGCATATATATATATATATATATATATATATATATATATATATATATATATATATATATATATATATAAATTCTGATTCTTTGTTTAGTGAAGCACTATAGATTTAACGTCGTTAATTATCAATTACTTCTTACCTTCGGCTGGTACAATTGCTAGCGCCAAAGCATTGCTTTCTTCTAGTTCCCGGGCTTTTGGATTTATTTCGGTTAGACCCTGCAAAGGTGACAAATATATATTATATATTTCGTCAAGCCAATCTCTCAAAACATTCATATGATTCACTTAACCAAAAACACACCAGCAAATCATCAGTAGAATCAGTTGATATCAAAGGAGGAAGCTCCACTTCCTTCTCCTTAGGCTCTGGTTCATCTTCACGCACCTGTTCTTCCCCTTTCTCTTCTTCATCTGGTTTTTCGGTTGTTTTAGCCTCTTCAGATTCTTTGGGTTCTGCTTCCTTTTTAGGTGATTGATCATTTTCGTGAAACTCCTGATGTTGCATTACATTTATTAACGAACCATAACAAACAATTGACGTTGAACCACTTTTAAGAAAAATAACCCTGTGCTCATTACAGTGGTTTCCCTTGGATACCATTAACAATAAATGCAGAAACTTCAGTCGAAATATGCCATAACTAGAACCAGAACACAGATGCAAAGTTGCTGAGTTATATGAAGTTATCGTGGTCAATCTCCAATTCTCCATATCAATCGGTGTGCCAAAATTTACTCCAGAACCCAATGCAAAATATATAAGCGAGTCTTACAGCTATTCTATATCAATTGCTAAGTTGTTTTAGATGGATTGGCCCTAAACTTTATTCTACATATAAGAAAATAAAAGTTCTACACATCAGAATGTCCTGGGAAATCTTTGGCTCGTTCTAAAAGTCATTAGGCTCTTCCACTCTCTGACGAAGTGGCTTGAGCTTCATTTGCCATATTGCATGTAATAAGTCCTTTATTAGTTTAAAAAAATCAAGCATATTGGTTTATGGAACATAAACAAACCGCATATAAGGCACGGTCTTTCTCGAATAAATTTGCATACCACTTTTTCTTACCAGTCTATTAGATGTATTGAAGGGTGCTTCTTTAACGTACTCTTCCATCGTGGCAAGAAATGAAGCAGGTGGCTGTTTATTAGGGCAAATATCTCAGTGAGAAACTGTATACGATAGAGAATAAATATTGTTTTTAATGAGCAAGAACCTGTCTCAAGATTGGAAATTGAAAATTCCTAGCAAGGTCCAATCTCTTGCAGTATTCATAGAACTCAGCAAGAGTATCAGCCTGCGCAGTTAGAAAGATAATCAATTCAACTCGTATGACCCATTAGGAAGCCCGCTGAGGACGAGAAACAGTTCAAATTGAATAACAAAGAGAATGGATCTGAAGGAAAGCAAAGCATTATTGTAAACCTGTTGGCTAGCTCTTTTATAAATGTGTAACGCCTTGATTGCATCATATTTTGGCATATCAAAGAACTGCAACTTTCATTACTTAGTACAGTTCAACATTTAAGAGTTAAACTGAAATCACATTTTAAACTGAAATAGACGTTACCACATCCACAAGATTTATGATTCCATCATTCAGGGCACAGTATATTTTGAAGCTCTCTTTCAACACCTGAAAGATATTTTCAGAAGCGGAAAAGTAAAGTTAGACCATAAGCCCTCTCAGTGAATGGATTTGTAGAAGCGAAGAATTTAAAAGTGTTTCATTTTCTGTGTTAGGACTGGATTCCTCTGAAATGAATTGCTTAACTTCAGGAACAAAAGAGAGTGAAATACGACAACTGTTGACAAACGAAAAATTAACAGTAGACTTTTACAATCCATTATTTGTCATAATAATATTAACCGTGATTGTTTACGTATAGAAATTTCCCACTTCTGTCTAAAATGAGAGCTTATTTTAGATAAGTAATTCCTTTTAATGAAAGTGAAACAGGAGATACGGATGAATCAAGCATAAACAATTTTGTTTTGTAGGAAATCAATCCATGAGTATTGCAGCAATTGAGCTCTCTAGCACCTGAAGTCATATCTATTGTAAGGATCATTTTATCAGATTTTAATTTTTTTGGGTTTCACTGTATCCCATTGATATCTTTTTGCAACTTTTATTTCAATGCAATATATATATATTTCTAAGATAGAAAAGATATTTGTTTATTCCAATGATCAAAGTCTTATTTAAAATTCATGATCTTTAAATTGTCATATTAGTAACTCTAACGGAAAGATTTTATAAGATCCAAGTGTTTTTGTTTTCTCTTTTGGAACTAAATTTCTTTGAAATACTATATAACATTAAATGTAAAAAAAAAAAAAAAAAATCAAAAGGGGATTCAAATTTTAGTTCACTACATTACAATGAACTTGTTCTTTATGTTAGACCAACTTCATGTGGTCATTTTGCAAGGATATGATATCGACAATTATGCACAAGAACAAGTCGCTCCTTTTTTCCATTTTAGGAAAAAAATGTTCGACTAATTTTATTCAGTTATAAATTGATACAAAACATATTATCAGATAATACTTAAAAGTTCTATTGTGTGAAAAGTACAAATTAAACAAGCATACCAAGGCCAGTGCATACTGTATTAGGTAACTGCTGACAGCCAAACCTTCAGGCTGCAGGAAATTAAGAAAACTAAATGTTATTATCTAAGGGAAATAAAATGCAGTCATTTCAATGGCAAGAGATATAGCATAACAGATACAAAGCATATAGATACCAAATCAATGTTTTCTCCACAAATTCTTACCTGACAAGCAACTAGGCGGTATAGAAGTTGCTGCAGTGCAGGCAGCTGCTCCAATAGCCCTTCTTTAGTCAACGACCGTGTTCTGCTATGTCCCTGTCAAAGCTAAAAGTTACTAATTTTCTATTTGCAGTAATGAAAGCCGCATGGAACAATTAATGTGTGAATAAAATTGAAAGGCAAAGCAGCACCTTAGCTTTAACGGGTGATGCTTTTGATAAACGGTCAGCCTCGATGTCATATTTAAGGATTCTAAAACATTCAAGCCTTTCTTCTAAAAATAGTGCATATGTTCGAACCCATGCAGAACAATCCCAAGCTGCGTTGAGAAATACAGTTAGTGAGCATAAAATGAAAGAAAATTCAGATAACAAGAGGGTCTCACAGATCTATCTACCTTGGGGACTTGAGTCATCTTTAAAATTGGATATTTGAAGAAAACGTCCCCTACGCGCATAGTTTATGAGGTCTTCTTTGAAAGTAGGATCACCCTCTCTTAATATTCTATGAATGACTATCAATGTCTTTACAGCAACCTGTCATGTGACATGTCGATGTTCAATTAAAAACAATAAAGTTTGGAAAAATTGTCGTCATTGAGTATAATGCTATGCAAATTACATTCCCTCTCACTTGTTTTCACTGAACAACTTAAGCTTTGAGGATGATTGATTCATGACAATTATACAGTTCCCATTTCCCTTTTTTCTCTTACATATGCTGGTGTTTGTTATTTTCATGCAAAAATCAAGCATAACATATTTATTAACACAGTTAAAAAACACAACATTTTACCACATAAGGACAAGAAAAACAAAATGAGCACTGATTGTTTGTTTATTATATGTTCTGATGTTTGTTAAGTACTTTTATTTCTAAACCACCATTCGAACCCTTCCTTCTTCATTTTGTGTCATGAAATTCGGAAACGTAAATTGAAACTATCAAAACCACGTTTTCAAATTTTATCCAAACACAGTCTTAGCTGTTAATGCATTCAGACAGTTACAGGGAGGACTCACTATCCAATTCCGTGTCTTTGCAAGCCTCCTAGCAAGTGTGTGTATGCAGTAAGCCACATCGGCCCGTGGTTGGTGTGCTGAAGTTGCATAGAATATCTCTGCAAAGAAGAACAAACACAGAACTGATAAATATCCCACTCCGGCATATCGTTATGATCTCATTTCTAATTTCTTTCGATGCAAGCAACAAGATCTATGGAATAAACCATGCATAATGCATCGAAAATTAACGATTCAAACCCTGACGGCACTAATCTCACAATGAAAATAGAAAAAAAGAAAAAAGGCATAATTTTCATTTATGTAAAGTATTCAACAGAATCTGAGAACTCACTTCTGACATGACGTTCCTTTGGGGGATATTCTACATGACTGGTAGCCTTCACAATAGCAATATCCAAATCCTTACGTAAAAGAAAATAACACGATCGAAATAGAGAAAAGGTGAGAAATCAAATCAGTGGAGGTAGAGGATTAATCTGCACAAAAATGTATAAATATACAAAAATTGATCGATGAAAAGTTAGAAAGAGATATGAAAAAATGAACCTTGTATTCGCTATTGACCTTGGCTAGGCCAACCTTGGTAGAGTCTTTGAGAGCACCGTAGGCCTTTCTTAATGTCCGGAACGTTCCCATTCATCAACGAATTGAATTTGATAGAAGAAGAGTGAAGGAAGAAGAGGAACCACGTTTTCTTCCTCTTCTTCCTTCTTCTTCTTTCAAACTGTGTCATGTGTTCCAAGTTCCAACTACAAAAAGAAGGAAGCAACCACCAAAGGGTATTTTTGTAGTTTCAGATCTTAAGAAACTTAACTGATTTAAGGAAATTTTTGACCACAGTTTGTGAATAATATTAATTTTCAATAAAACAGAAAAAATAGGGCTCCGTTTGGCTTTAAGCATAACAAAAAATAAAAAATGTTTAATCTTTTTAATGTTTACAGGTGGCATCCAACTATGGCTTCGGTGTCTCGTTGTTTTTTATTCTTATTGCATTTAGAATTTAATTTCTAGAGTAACTTTGCATGGCATGGAATTGGATACTCTTAACTCTCTCGGACCAATAATTTTAATTTTTAATATTATGAAAATTTTGGCTTTCTATTCCATTGTTAGTATAAATAAATACAGCAGGAGCTAAAAATATATTAACCTTCTCTTTAAAATTAAGAGTAAATTTGAACAATTTTATTTGATAAATGATTTTGGCATAATAATTATTCATATAGACAAAACTTCACCTCAACTTCTAAGGAACGTATTTATTGAAATGAAACTTTTGGGATGGATATTATTGGGCAATTGCTTTCCGTATCCCATTAATTTCTTTCTGCACCTCATATTTTTTCTAAATGACTATTTTATCTTTGTTAAAGTAGCTTATACTGAAGGAGTGCAGGAATAAATGGATGGAATGCAGACAGCAATTACGTAGTATTTCACCAACCAGGCCCAATGGATATAACGTCCATATTAAGCTGGAGCATGAGAAAATCCAATAGCAATTCTGAAGTGTGTCTTAGTTTATTTTAATTTGTGTGAAAGGGCAAAACACGTGACGTAGAAAGCTAAAGCCGTCAACAACACATGCAATTGTAAACGCGACACATTAAACTAACATTAGAATCAATTTTTTAACAAAGCATTTGAGATCTTGAAAGAAAAAACTTGAGTTGTTTCATCACGAGTACTTTTACTTCATCAAAATATTTTCCTCTTCGCCATGTAACATAATTATTAAGCTTAACCAATAAACATAAATAATATAGTGCTGTGTTTGGATTTTCATTTGAAAGATAAAAAGGAGGGTGGAGGGAGGCCAAGTACATCCATATCACGTGCTTCATCTGGTTTTTTCTCAATGTTTAATTAATTAGAAATAACTAATAAATAAATTTAAGTATCGTTAATTTAGTAACTGTTAAAAAAATTGATAATGTGATAGAAATATCTTTTTTAATTTAATTTTGTTGTTAATAAAATTATAAGAGTGTTATTTTTTTCTATAATCTTTAATTTATCATCATTTTTTTAATTCAAAGATAAGTTTCAATCTCATATTAAACATACACGAGAAAGATAAGCAAAATATAAAAAAAAAATTGAAATCTCATATTACAAGTTTTGGATTAGAAATTGTGAACAATTTTTTATTTAAGTTTATCTCATGTATTTGATTTTTATTATTGATGTTGTTTCTCTTCAAATACATATGATATTGAATTATTCAGGAGTTATAAGATAAGGAAAAAATTACAAAGAAAATGAAAAGATTATGGGTTCAACTCTTATACTAACATTAGTACTTGAGAATGTTATAAGATTATTAACACTAACATTTACGAATATTATAAGGTTGATTTAGTGACTCTTTTTAAAAAATGTAGGAAATAGTTATGAGTTCAATCTTATTTGTTAACAAAATATTAACAATTAATATTTGTGATTATTTGCTGCTTTTTTTTTTTTGAGGAAAACTCTAAAACTCAATTTAAAATATTTAAATTTATAAAATACTATAATTAAGTCTCTCAGAATTAAAATTTTAATTTCATTTCAAATTTTAACATTTCATTTACTCTTCCTCGATTTCTATTATACCAATCTGATTTCTACAAAATCTCAGCTAAATTTGTTTGGGTTGTTGTAAAATAAAAATAGTTGGTACGATTGTATACAAGTCAATAGATACACAATTCTAATCGTCTTTGTAATACAATGACAATTGAAATGTTTTATGTGAGAGTTAACATTAATATATAATAACTAATGTCTTGGGTAGAATAGTTAGACTAAAACCACAAGTTTTAAGAAATTAAATATATTATTTTAATGCAGCAAAAAGTTTAAATTATGAATTTTAAAAAATAAATTGGTGAAAAATATAATTTAGATCATGATTTGAAAGCGTGGTCCTTATTCTTGCACCGGAATGAGTTTTTAAGCAACTTTTGCCAAGTGTCACGCTGCTGTTGATTAAAACAAATGTTTTTTTTTTCTTTTACCAGCTTAGTAGGAATTACCAGGAATGTTGGACTATTTAGATAGTGAACAAACAAAATATTCGAATTTCATCCTATAATTCGTTTGCAAGTGCATTGGTGTAGTTGGTGTTCTTGCTCTTTCAATTAAAAGTCAAACACTAATATCTAAAACTATCAACAATTTGACCTCTCCCAATAAATACTTTTTTTTCATATATTTATATATTTTTATCATACGATAAACAATATAATCAATCTTGTTGTCCCAATAAATATACATCTAATACTTGTATTTAAATTCGGGTATAATTATATTTTAACTATAGGTTTTGTAAAATAATAGATAGAAGCTGGAATATAACCATGTTAGTTTTTTCTGTATTAACATATTGGATTAATTATGGGTTTATTAAACAATATTGATTATAGAAATGAATATTGCATTGATTTAATTATAGTGATGATATTCATATTGAACTTTCTATAACTTTATTGCTCTATTATGAATTAATGAGTCGGCTGAAGTTGAAATGGAGGACTTTGAGGGGGACTAATTGTTGATGGAAAAAAGTGGAGAATAATATATCTTGTATGTTTTTATAGATCGAAATTATTCCAATATAATATATTTAATATAAATTTTATTCTTTATTTATAGTATAAATGTATATTTTAAAATTGTTTAATTAGCTTTTATTTAATATTTTATGGATTTTAGTATTTTACGTCACTCCTTAATCACGAGAAAATTCTCTGAATAGATTTCATATTAATAAGTGATGAATAAATCTATATATATCATGATTATGATACTATTATTATTTCAAAATTCTGAGAAAATAAGGTTGTAGGATCTTTTTTCTTATTCAGCTTTCCCATTTTTTACTAATATTAATTTTGAAAATGATTTTTGTTCGTAATGTTTAATACCATTACATTCATAACTAACATTAAAACTATTGGCCAGGTGAAAATACTATTATTTAAATATTTGGTAAGGAATCAAGCCTTTTATTTATAGTATATTAAAATAAAATTATAAAGAATGATTTATACTAAATCAAGATTTGTAAGATACAGATAGTAATGTTTTAAGAATGAAACGTTTGTTGCATTCAGGTTACTTTATTTCGGAATAAAAGAAATTAAACACTCTTTGTTATTTAAAGTAGCTTTTAAGAGATATTTTAGTAAACTTCCAATGATTACTTGGCCTATACAAAGAAAATAAAATGAAAAAAAGTTTGGCACAAATAACGTTAAATATACTAATTAACTAAAATTTGTTTGATAAAAATGATTTTATAACAAACATCTAGAATGGTAATCTCTTTATCTTGAATGACATCAACTTCAAATTATTTGACAGCAACAACTACATAAATGAAATAAAAACATTATTCAAAAAACAGAAATAAAATCGAAATTGTTGTTGCCTACTTTCATTTTAATTTTGATAACATAATTATGTACCAATTTGATTGATGCAAACATAGTCTGGCAGTAAATTAAATCAGTAATTTCTTTCTGCTAAACTCAATCTATGAGGAGATCACAAAAAGATTCATGCTCTCATTGCATATAACCAAGCACTTTTGCTTCCTTTGTTCATTGACGAGTTGAGACACATTGGCTACACACAAAAGGCAACAATGCCTATGATTAACCACAGAACCTGATTTTTTTTCTTTTTTCTGAAGACTATATCAATGTTATTTTGTTTCTTGTTTCAGATTCTGCCACAATTACTTGTGAAATAGAAGCACACACAGAGAGAAAAGAGAAAGAAAGAGAGACAGAGAGATTCATATAATGAATGGGAATGGCAACATAACAAGAAGCTAACCGTTGTGGCGCTTGGGGTAGCTATTGACGGCGACTGGTTTCATCAATCAACATTGGGAATCTGAGACCCAATTTCAAATTCAAACCAATCTCTCAATTAAACTTCACCCATTCAATCCTTGCAACTCCTGCACTGTCACCATGTTCACACCCTTTCAGGGCCTTACAAAGTTCTGATCTTTACTATATTCCTCTTCCTTCACAGGTTGGTCTTGTTTCTTTTGCTTCAAACTCTTGTGGGGTTAGACATTTGGATTCAAAGTCAAGGTCTTGAGGCTCGTGGTGTATTGGTCGTTTTGAGTACTTGGGGTATTTCGTGTGTGTTCTTCTGCTTATTACAAGTGCTTTTTTTCTCGATTTGAATAACTGAGGATGACTTATTTGTGATTCTAACAATCATGTCTCAAACATCGTATATTGACTTTCTTTATTTTGCTGAACTAGTCAAGTAATTCATGATTCAATGTTCTCTCGACGAGTAATACTCATATTCATATGTAATGCTCCACTGTTTTTTGCCCGTTTCATATAATGTTTGGCCTTGTTCCATCCTGCTTTGATTTCAAGAATTTGATCAATTGTAATGCTCGTTTTTTAACTACTCAACCTTTTTCTTCTGTGTATGTTGAAGGTAATTGTGTAATTATACCCGATCAATGGATAACGAGCAACTTAGTATGCATTGACAAGACCAATTTCTGTGAAATCGTTGTCTTTGTTTTCGCAAGATTCATGTTTTGTGCTGAAATTTCAGGATTTAACATATCAATCAATATGCGGGATGGTGTGAAGAAGTCAAACGACAAAGGATCTAAAAAATCTGGTCATTTGAAGGCACGTACGAAAGGGAAGAAGGATAAGGTGAAAGTGGAACCGAAATCTCACACAAAAAATGTTGGCACTGACTTATCAAAGAAGAGAGTTATCTCTTCCCTCAAGATCAAAGGACCTCGTAAGGATTCTTCAGAGAAGAAATTGACTACTGGACAAAAATTGCCTTCGAAGAACAGAAAATCTTCACAGAAGCCATTCTCAAAGATACAAGACAAAAGAGCTTCTCTTAACTCTAGAAAAGAGGGGAAAAATGCTGATGGGGAGGTAAAGCTTCAAAAAATGAAGAGAAAGAGAACAAAGAAAAGACAAAGGAACAACTTGGATCTTGATGATCCTTCACGCCTGCAGAGGAGAGCACGGTATCTTTTAATCAAAATGAAGCTAGAGCAGAACCTTATTGATGCTTACTCTGGAGAAGGTTGGAAAGGTCAGAGGTACGGTATAAGTTTTCCTATAGCTTTCTTCTTGTCTAAAAAGGTTGGGTGAATAACATGCATATGTTACCTTTTAATTTATTTAGTTAGGAGGTGTTCCTTTTAATTGATTTTCGTTACTGTTATTCTAAGAGGTGCATGCTCTATGTTACTTGAAATGTTTAGGAGATTAAATTATTCAAGAGAAATGTAAATAGATAAATGACTGGTTTATTGAGTTACACTTCCATTGAATTAGGTGATAGCTGGAGTTTTCATGTACCCATTTGAGCCGAATTTATTTGCATGAAAAACTTAGAATGATTATGCTGTACCGTTGATTATAAACCAGAATGGATTGGTGTCTCCAAACATTCTTCATGGACAACTGCTTATGGCAATGCAGTGCAATCTTAACCTGAAAACAATTATTAGCTATTTTGATCAACGCTAGCTCTTGACAAATTGACAAATGGCAGTGTGGCTCATCATTATTCTATTTTTTGCATTGATGGAAACTCCTTTCACAGTCGAGAAAAGATTAGGCCAGAAAAGGAGCTACAACGAGCAAGGAAACAAATTTTAAAATGTAGACTTGGTATTCGTGATGCCATTCGCCAATTGGATTCCCTTGGTTCATTGAGTAGCATTGAAGATTCTGCAATCGCTCCAGGTGGATCTGGTTGTCATGAACATGTGAGCAAGTATCAGCACTTCATTGTATTAAATGTTTCTCTATTCTTTCCATTTAATACTTGTGAACCAGCTTCATACCTTCTCTTATTTTTCTAACGGAGAGCCATCTCTCATGCCTTTTCTTAAGTCAAGTTGTATCATGTATGGAATGACAAGGCACATTTTGAAAACTGTATATTCAGTCTTCTATTTTTCTCAATCTAGATCATCTGTGCTAAGTGCAAGCGTAAAGAACCTTCAGATAATGATGTTATACGATGCTATGGTACATGCAAGCGTGCTTTTCACCAAAAATGTGTGGACCCTTCTTTAGACACTGAAAATGGTAAGTTAAATTCCATTATATGATAACAAGTTGTTCTTTAGGTTGCAATTCCTCTGTTTTGACTTCATTAAAGAAATTATTTGTTTAATTATACATTGCAGTTCCTCCTGGAGGGCAGGACTGGTTTTGTAATTTCTGTGAATGTAAGATGGAAATACTGGAAGCTATGAATGCTCATCTTGGAACTCACTTCTCCTTGCACAGTGCTTGGCAGGTTTTTAATCTTATTATCTCTTAACACCATTTATTTTTCTGTTTTCATCTCTCTCTACATATATTATTCCTTATATTCCTACTGGTTCACCTAATAATTCCTTTCTGGCATAATTAAAGGATGTATTCAAAGAAGAGGCTGCTATACCTGATGGTGAGACTACATTACGGAATCCTGAAGAAGAATGGCCGTCAGATGATTCTGAAGATGATGATTATGACCCAGAGAGGAAAGAAGACAGCCACAATATCAACATGGAAGGAAGTAATGATAGTGCATCTGATGATTTAAGCAGTTCTACCAGTCTGTGTTATTCCGAAGATGAACATTTTCCAGTACATGGTGTCAGTCATGAATATCTTTTTGTCAATACCAGCATAGATTCTGATGAGTCTGAGGGCAAAGCCTGTGGGCGTAGGCAGCGAAAAGCTGTTGATTACAAGCAGCTTTATGATGTAAGTATATGAAGTTGTCATTGATTTGTTTGCTGTCTTATAATGGAAAAGAAGATTCATCTGAGTTCATTTTCCCAGGAAATGTTTGGGAAGGAAGCTCCTGCATATGAACAATTGAGTGAAGACGAAGACTGGGGTCCTGGCAAAAGAAAGCGGAGAGAAAAGGAGTGTGATGCTGTTGATTCTCTTATGACGTTGCATGAAAGTGAGAACATTCACCCCAATAATGAGCACAACAACAACATACCAAGAAAAAATTCTTCAGGCACAAATATCAAAAGACATTGTTTTAGGATTCCACGTGATTCAGTTGAGGTACTACTAGAAACACTTGGTCAATTTATCTATAAAAGGGTTATATGCGCTTTTAATTCATTCTCCTTTCATCTTATTATGAAATGAGCCAGAAGCTTCGCCAAGTTTTTGCTGTGAATGAACTTCCTCCAAGATCTATTAGAGAGAATCTTTCAAAAGAGCTAGGACTTGACACTGAGAAGGTGCCGACTTACTTTATATCTATCTTCCATTCGAATTTGCTGATGCACACTGATGCACACATGTCTAGAAACACTTTATTTGTTCAAACTTTCTGTTGCTAACTTGTGCTAGAAAATGCAGGTCAGCAAATGGTTCAAAAATGCACGTTACTTGGCACTTAAAAGCAGAAAGGTAAGCCAGCCAAAGTTTAATATCTCATTGTTCAATTTATGCAAGTCTATTTTGTCTTTCTTTTCTTTAAACAATTCTTGCACTAGTAGCTCTTCTTATAACTGTCATCTAGTTGTTTATAATAGTGTTTAAAACACACTTATTTTTCTTATGAAATTGATTCTGAACAAATGTTGAGCTTTGCAATTTTAGATTACTATAACTAAAATCATATAATAGGATTAATCGATGACTGAAAACAGAGAGAAGCCTTAGAATTATATGAGAAGACTAAGAGAGTAAACTTAGCATTTTTTGTGTGTGTAGATTTACTACTTCCTTTTGTGTCAGACAGTCAAATTTTGTAGTCCTTTGGAATTTGCAATGAACTCTGATATAAGTGGATTTTGTTCAGCATCAAGCAGGAGAAGCAAATCAACTTAAGGGAATCACTTCCACAAAGAACTCCACATTACAAAATCAGGAGAAAACTGATATTTTGAAATCAAAGACCTTGAAATTTACTACAAGTCATTCTCAGAAGGATGTTAAAAATGTCAGTGGAAGAAAGAAAATTAAGTTTTCTAGCAAGAAAATACCTCCTGAAGAAAATGGCAACAAGGTGCTTTTCCAGTAGTCTTTATCATATATAATATAATTCTCTTGCATTGGGATGGTCCTCGGTTAACAAGTTTTCACTGCTTTTTCCCCTTCAGGAGTCTATGGAGATCAGTGATGATGTGAGCTTGAAGATACTATTGAAGAAGAAAAAGAAGAGGTTGGTAAGTTTTAAATTTGTAGGAGATTCCCAGACGGCAGAGTTGGAATTTGAAAGACTATGCAAATTGAAGCAAAAACTAGTTAGTATGAAACAAAAATTATCAACAATTCAAAGTTTCAGTGTAAAGGGTTCAGATGAACCCCATTCTAATGAACCATCCATTGTATATGTACCCACAGCTGTGTTAAGGGAAAAAACTGAATGATAACTTTTATTGCAAAATTTATCAAACCAGTTAATTCCTGTCTCCTTGTATGACTTCCCAAGTTAACCATAGTAATACCAATTCTTTTCACGCCCCTTCATAATATTGCTGATGATACCTCAAGCCAGATATTGTTATTCTGTAGATATACAAAACCACACATTTCATGTTCACTCATACATAGCAAACATCATTCATTATAAATGCCTACGTTATTTTAAAAAAAAAATCTTACATTTGTAACTGTAATGAAATGCAAAAGCAGATTTATTAAGAAAGTTGTCTTTTCTTTTTTCATTCTCTTGTTAGTTAAAAGAAAGGAGAAGTAAATATAGTGAGTTAAGTTTCTATACAATACAGTGAACCAGAATAGTTAAGGAATGTGGTAGAGCTTTGTATTTTAATTATTGACCAATTCATGCTTCCCATCCACTGTTTAAAAAGTAAAGGATTAGAAAACTTTTTTATCCAGCATTTTACTTAGGCTTTCTTCACTTAAAAGATTGATTTGGGGAGAGGGAGGAAATGGATCGTAGTGGATTAGAGAGAGTAAAATGTATGTTATTTTTTTTTAAAGATTTGGGAATGAAAATATGTAAATTTAGAGGTAAGGTTTGTGAAAATTTGTGAATAATATAAATTATGTAATAGATAAAAAATAAAACTTTAATAAATTGAAATGTAAGATTACAATTTTTCTCTTATGGTTAAAACTAATATATTATTATTATTATTATTATTATTATTATTATTATTATTATTATTATTATTATACAAATGTGGAATATGATACATTCAAAGACAAAAAATTATGCAATTTTCACCTAAATTGGAATCGGTTCCAAACTTGAACTGAAGTTAAAAAAATTGAGGATACAAGGATAATTTAACAAAATCACTCTCAAATAATCTCATTTCAAATGAGATTGAAAATTTTCCCTATCTCGTTCTTTCTCTTCTTCTTTCAGTCTCAGATCTATTGTATTGAACACAATTTTTTCTCTCAAATCATTGCACCCTATTCCCTTGGCACACTACAATAGGTGTAAATGAACAGTCTTATGATTATTTTAATTTTCAATAATTTTTATTTTAGTTCCTATAGTTTATTATTCATTAAGTGATATGTTTGTCACCGAGGAAAATGAACACATTTTTTTTTTACTTCTGTAATGATAAATCTATTTATATTAGTTTTTGTCTTCAATAATTTTTGTTTTCATCTTGATCTCCAATAAAAAATTTATCTTTATTTAAGATCTTATTGTTTATTGTCTTGAATAATGTTCAAGATTTTTCATTTTGAACATATTTGTTTAAAACTTATTTTATTTAAAGAATAAATAAATAAATCAATGTGATATAAAAAAAAATATTTTTTTTCATTAAGATTTGCAACCTGTTTTTTGTTTTATTTTTTTACTTTTAACGGTCAGACGAAAATAATATAGAGAATGATAAAAAAACATATACTTATTCATTTTCATCTTTGAATTTGACCTTTAAATAAAGAATACTGAAAAAAATGTCAGAAGTACAAATCCTAATAGAAGCAAAACAACATTATATTTATCACTGATTTTTTTTTTAAGAAGGTAATTTAAAAGAATACACACCAGTCATACTGATGTAGTGACTTAATAAACACTCGTTAATTTAAAAATGTCAACATAAACCATATAAGTTTAATTAAAAATAAAATAAAAAATATTATAAAAGACACGGAGAACAAAAGAAAAGGTACAAATTTATTAAAGACTATGAGCGAAAAAAAATTATAAACACTAGTGTAAACACAGGCGCTATCGCGCCTGCGTGTACACATTTTTCGAATTATATTTATAATTGATGATATTGTAATGTTATTAAGTTAATGAACAAAATAAAAGTATATTTATAAAAATTAAA
>Ga0214544_1000934_pt1 | contig 57822 bp, 18 predicted proteins | sample CNSS3metaG_FD_160074 | JGI IMG/M metagenome (GOLD analysis project Ga0214544, IMG submission 160074) | Root nodule microbial communities from cowpea collected in UCLA plant growth center, Los Angeles, California, USA - CNSS3 | ecosystem: Host-associated > Plants > Roots > Nodule | place: USA... | reverse complement strand
TTTTTTCTTGTTATTGTGGATGTGGAGTTAGTAATTGTGGGGTGTGGGAGGCAATAACGTAATTAATAGTTAGGTTAATATATTTGTCATTCTAAATTATTGAAGTAAATTTTAAAGGATACCTCGTGATTACTAATTGCATCCAATACTATATAGGTTAATATAGTATGAATTCTGTTTTAGAATTCATACTCCAAAAATTTTAGAAAACTCTTTTTAAAAGATTTCAAAAACATCCAAAAGACATATTTACAAGGAGTAAATGGACGTTTTAAAATTTTTGAAGTGCACTTAGAAATTACGTTTGATTGAATATAGAAAAAGGTAGGTATAATTAGTCCCAACATCTCCACTTTCTTTTTAATGTGTTCGTTTTTAATTTTGTGTTTACTTAGTATCCAAATTAGTTAATTTGCATTAATGTGATCCCTTTTCGTTGACGTCGTTAAATAAGATAAGTCTGACTGTGTGGACCTCGTAAGTGAGGAAAAATATTATGACGTGGCACGAGAGTTGTGTTTGATGTGGAACACTGCAACATAAGACAAAAAAAGTCACATTTGTTCCCATTTCTCTACAGACGTTAATGGAGAGGAGGAAAATGGTTTGCTGAATTTGGAGGAGTTCACATGATTTGGACAAAATTGAAGCTGCATTTGACATTAAATTGGCTTCGATTTCGGATCGCAGGTGCGCAAACTAGTATTTGTGGTTGTTGATTGCATGATTTGTCGTTGGGATTGTGGGGTTTAGGGTTTTTGTTTGAACACACGGGAGGAGGATGATAATCAAACCCAACAAACCAATTATCCTAAATAAGTACATCAGTCACTTCTCAGAATCAATCAACTCTTTCTTGAGATTACTTATCCTTTTGCTTTGTCTAACAATGGTTGCATCTCTTACATCCCCATTATCTTCATTGCACCATTTGAAGTAATTACAGCCTTTGAAATATTCATTCCCAATCCGCTGTTAACAAAAATCATACCAAAGATGTTTTTCAAAAACAAAATTCAGCTCAAGACGAAGAAGACAATGAAAAATTATGGCTTTCAGACGGGGAAAATCATTTAAAATAAACTTTAAAAGAGAGATATGACATGTTAAACCAAAATTGTCACTGTATAATTATTTTCGTTGACACTATTTGTTCTGCAATGCCACATTAGTGCACTGTTAATAGCGTTTTTGGAAACTTAATGGGATGAACTATATTGATGTAAATTAACTAATTTGGGTATTAAGTAGATACAAAGCTAAAAACATGTACTATTTAGACACATTGAAACGAAAATGAGTATACTGTGACTAATTATACGACAAGCTTAAAACATTTTCTGCCGCCGTTTCATGAAATTAATATTGTAAATATAGCTAATAAATATTTAACAACTAATTTGTTATCTAAATTTGTATTTAGGAAGGTGTTTTGTTTTTCAGTTTGTTACTAAGATTGCATTCTCTTCCAGATTTCAAGTACTAAATTTCCAGAAAACCAAAATATTGCTATTTGCTTTTGGCATCTTTCGTAGAAAGTTTCGTGTCGTTTTTTTTCTTGTTATGTAACAAAAATGGTATCTTATTTTTTATGATTAGATATATCTTTTTGTTTCTAAATTATTTAAAGGACTTGTGTTTCATCATTAAAATAAACTATATACTTATTTTATTTTAATATTGTATAAAAATAATGTAAAATGTTTTTTCTAATAAACAGTACATAGATAATATATTATAATACATGTTGACTTTTATGGACTGTAAGGTCAAAATATTATGTAATTTAATTTAAAAATAAAATACATAAAGAACATTTTGAAGATAAAAAAACTTATTTAATTTAATTTTTTTGTTATTTTTATAAACTTTGTTCTTGATTTAACAATATTATATTATTGTTTTACTTATTTTTAGTTCAAGAGAAACTGCTAAACTTTCTACTTTTTCTAAATAATTCTTTAAAAATAAAAATAATTAGTATCATTTTGTCATTAACAGAGTAAACAAAAATATATTATAAAACACAGAAATGAAAAAAAAAGAGGAAAATATAAATATACCACGCTATCTAAAAAGATCATCGTGTTCCACGGTTTCGAAACGCCATGTCCACTCCGTACCTTCACTCCGCTCCCACTCCTTCCCCTTCTTTCTCTCCGATCACCACTTCTCGCTTCTTCCAAACCTCTCGCGTCGCGTTCCGAAACGCCGTCGTAAGTGAACCTATTTCCGATTCTCTCGTTTTCTTCGCTCTATTTTTGCAACTGTTTAACGGAACGCGCGTTTCTTCAGCGCTGCAAGGCGATAGAAGCAGTGCAGTTGGAGAACGGTAGGCCGAGCGCTAGCGAGGCCGCTGGCGGAAACGCGATTCCGAGCTACGTCGTAGCGCCGAACGCGCGGATTCGGGATTTGGTTCACCGGAACGACACGCGTCTGAGAATATTCTCCGGCACCGCCAATCCCGCGCTTTCTCAGGTCGTGCTTTTTCTTAAACGATTCGTTTTGTTTTTGGACATCTGGAGTAGGAAAACTAGAGTTCGAATATGGTGGAAGGATGTGTTTAGATGTAGGAAATGAAATGATGAAGATAAATTAGAGTTCATGTAGGAGGATTTAATATCGATCGGTAGGTATTTTTAGTGTTGATAAGCGATCAGAATTAAGCTTTGTTTAGATAACTTTTTCACGAACACCTATGATAGAGTAAGAGTAAGAATATAAAATGAATTAAACTTCTTTCATAAGTTGATACCTCAACTTTTAGATAAGTTAGACGAGGGAACTTTTGTAAAAGTTAAAATACGTACGTTGTTTGAACATTTAGGAGAAACTCAATTCATCTTGTCTCTATTTTCTTCTCTCATAAGTGTTTATGGAGAAGTTTATTCAAATAAAGTGTAGGAGTAATTAGAATCAGAGTTTTAGTTTGGTAGTCCATGCGAAAAAGGTTTTCAATAACAGAGAATAGGTTACAGCGGTGTCACACCGAAGATCATAAGGAATTGTATCTAAGTTTGTTTGGGAAGTGAAGAAAATCAATTGGTTAGGAGTAAACATGTGTTTGTTTAGTAGTTGATTTGATGTGAACACTTTACGATACAATAAAACAATGACCATGATTTGTCTGCTTGATTTTCTGACATGAGGAAAAATGTTACTTTCATGAATTGTGTTCTGAACTCATACCGATGAAACATTTATTAGTAAATAATAACTTGATTAGTCCCAGGCCTGCCAAATTGGGCAATACATAGCGGTATTGCATGGTCACATATTTAATACATAATTTTGACTCGAACAAAATTGCTTGTGAAGGAGAATACCTGCAGCGAACCACAAAAATGGGTATTGGATGACTGAGATGGAGATGAAAATAGAATAGATACCAGTCGACAATACTTGAATAAATAAGATAGCTGAGAAACAGTGTATTCAACCTACACTATTGTGCTTTTAATTGATGTATATATAGGAGTTACATAATAAGGCAAGACCCTTACCTTAAACACTAACCCTAAAGCTGGGTACGTACAAAAGAAATAATAATAGAATAACATTACATTTTAACAACAATAGATAGGTTTCATTTCATTCCATTTTATGTTAGACTATTAAACTATTCCTGCCAAGGTCATTTCGTTATCCTTTGTTCCGTTCATTTTTGTCAATCTAAAGTTAGCTGAAGTTTTTTTTACACAATCATTGAGTCATGAACTCACATCAATAAATTCATGTCTTTTTTTGTGTAGTTGCTGTAGTACTCAAATTTTTACATTGGCATTGTATTGAAATGAAGAAACAAAATAAACTTTAGTTGTGTATGGAATTTTGTGCACAAACTAATTAGTAATTTTGTTTTAACATTTTAAGAGTAATCTACTCTGTAATTCTGATTAGCATGCTATTTCATTGAAATGAATTCTCTAGCTTAGAGTAAATCTATTTTTCATTTGATATATTTTTTTTATGATTGCAGAGAGATCACCTTGTTTTATGTTTCCAAGATTTAGTTGTTTTCGCTTGTTTGCATCTGGTTTTTAAAGATTTGTGCAGTAAACGTTGAAAACAACCTTTGTTTTGTTTTTGTTGCTTCTTGTGCTAATATTTAAAAATAGGAAAATTCTAAAAACAAAGTGACAGTTTTGTTATTAAAAAGTGAAAACACAAAATGAAAAAAAAGCAACAACTAAATGTGCCATAAACAAAAACCATTCTATTTTTTCCATTTCCTTTTGTTTTCCATTTTTTTATTTTATTTTATGTAAGATGGAAACAATAGACGTTGTAAGACCCAGGAAATTCATACAAATAATAATTAATAAAGTATAAGTAATGATGGGTTGAGAATAATCTAAGGGAGTTCCTTGATAAACCCTAGACAAGGAATAGTGTTAGCTTAAGTGGTATTTGATTATGTTGAGAGGACTTGGGTTCAAGTTCTGTGTATGCCATTATTATGTTTATTTAATTCTGTTTTATTTTGCAAATATATTATGAATGCGGAAGCATGGTTTAAGTTCATATGAATGTGTGAATTGACATGAATAATGTGATGGTTTGTTGGTCTGCATGTGTTTGATGGGTTGGAAGGATGTGGGTTCAAATCTTGGCTAAAGTAAGTACACCCTTTTTACTTTTATATTTTTGTGAAGTGATGGAAAAATCTAGAAAACTGTAGAAATTCCCTGAGAAACCAGAGAGGTATTAGTTGGGGTGCAGTAATCAAAAGTAATGACCATTAAACCTTGAATTTAAGTTAATTTCGTTTTTATTATTTGTATTATTTATTTTGGGCTGAATTGGTGGGAGAGAGAGAAGAGGGGGTGAGGAAACAAAGAGTCATAGTGTGGCAAATTGAGTGCTGAGAATTGATATTCAGAGAGGGAATTGGAGTGGAGGCAAGGAAGAATCCATTGGAGATTGGTTGAAGCTAGGAAACCAGGTAAGGGGAGCTGACTAGTTTAATCTTTTCCTTTGAAAGAAGATTTTATGTTTTGTTTGATTGAACTACAACAAGATAAGTTTTAAATTTTTCCGCGCTTGAGAACTTTATATAATGTTTTAATTCCAAAAGAAACTTTATGATATATGCTTTTTCTAGTAATATCCATCTAGGGTGTTACAGACGTGGTTAGTAATGAATGCATGTAGTTTTGTGTATTAATTTGAAGTCTTATGTTATACACGTTATTCTTTAATAATTTACTGAAATGTTTGATTTCCTTGTATTTAAGTAGGAAATTGCGTGCTACTTGGGTCTGGAGCTTGGAAAAATTAAGATAAAGCGTTTTGCTGATGGCGAGATATATGTTCAGCTCCAAGAGAGTGTCAGGGGGTGTGATGTGTTTCTTGTGCAGCCCACATGTCCTCCTGCAAATGAGAATCTTATGGAGCTTCTCATAATGATTGACGCTTGCAGAAGAGCTTCAGCCAAAAATATTACTGCTGTCATTCCATATTTTGGATATGCCAGAGCTGATAGAAAGGTCTGTTTATCAGCTTACATATGCATAATACATTTATTGCTTGTGGTGAAAATTTTCCTTCTCATTCCATCATGTCCCCCAGGCATGTGTTGAAATTGTGCTTTTTGTTACTTGCACAAATTCTGATGTAACTATCCATAAACCAGAATATGTCAGTTTTCTAAAGATATAATGTACACTTATGATAGAATAGACCATTATTAAATAATCTGTGAAAACGAATTATTGCATAAGGCTCATATCTGAAGCTACTTAACCTTTGAATATGACCCATTTTATTAGTTATTGCAATTTGTGACAATTCTAATATTGATAACTAACCCCTTTGCATTAATTTCTTTGTCTCAATTGGTAATAAGCCCAAAGAAGATAACATTTCTTATATTGATAGCTTTTATGTCCACCATCATTCACCAACTCTGCCAAAAGCTTAAACTGTTGGATGAAATGCATTTTTTTGGTATAGATTATTTGGTTGTAAATAACTGCTTTGCTTTTTTCAAAAGCATTTGTTGGAAAGAGAGAAACTGAGAACGTATATGATGAATTGTGTGTTTAGACTACAAAGGATGTATTCAATTTATAGGGAAGAGAACATAATTGTAGAATGTTATACTTATAGAAATAAGGTGTTGATCCAATATAATTATGAATATCTATTGATTCCTCTTCCTCATGTGCTGTCTCAGAAATACACAGTTTCAACTCAACGCTTCCTTCTTTCTTAGAGTTCGACGGAATTTTTGGTTACCTTTTTCTGGATATGTAGAATCAATCTAATTAATCCTATCATAAATTAATTCTAATTTCGTTAATTACTATATCTTTAGGATTCTACAAGATTCTAACAATCCCTCTCAAGCTAGAGCATATATGCTCTAAACTTGTTACATATGTAGTTAATTGGAGGACTACTTAGTGAATGTATCTGCCAGTTGATGTTAGAATTGATAGAGTTTGTAAATATTTTCTCAAACATGAGTTTCTCTTTAATAAAGTGACAATCAATTTCAATGTGCTTTGTCTTTTCATGTAGTATTGGATTTGAGGCAATGTTTGTGATGGCCTGATTATCTCATTTAAGTGATAATTGTTTAACTTCCTAGACTTAGTTCCTAAAGCTAATATTTGAGCCATATAAGCTCATAATTTTCTACAACCATAACTTGATACTTTGCCTCTGTACTAGATTTGACTACAACATTTTGTTTCTTGCTTCCAAGAGCAAGGTTATCTTTGACAAGTATACAAAAACTAGAGGTGGACCTTCTACCAATGGAGGAGCCTGCCCAATATACATTTAGTTGTATTCAATTGGTAGGTGAGTGACGAAAGAGTGGTCAATCTCAGTCTAAGTCATCCCAAATTAATTAACTTATCCTAATATCAGTCTAATTCTGCCGGATTCGGACATTTTAGAACTTGGCAATAGTAAGTAGTTATTTCCTTAAAATAAGCTGAACTTGACATGGCAAAATGGGTCACAAATTACTTAATATCTAATACTTTCCTTAGAGAGTTAATGAGAGAAAATATGCAAAATATACACCACCAATTGTTTTTCAAGAAAAAAAGAACAAAACGAAAATGTAGTGAGAGCCATATCATGATACGTATCAAACATGCTTTTAACATGAAGATATTAGTCATTTGGTGTATCTGTGCATTTTAGTTTGGTTGAAAGGATGTTATCTAGTTTTTCTTATATAGTGCTATTGAAAAATTGTTTCAATGGAGGTTCACCATTAAATGAAAATATCAAACTTCCAAATTCAATTTTGGAATAAGATGCTCTTCATTTACTTTTTCAGACTCAAGGGCGTGAATCCATTGCTGCAAAGCTTGTAGCAAATTTAATTACAGAAGCGGGTGCAAATCGTGTACTTGCTTGTGATCTCCATTCTGGGCAGTCCATGGGTTATTTTGATATTCCAGTTGATCATGTGTATGGACAGGTAACGAGTTATTATGTCATTGCTATATAATGGCTTTGAAGAATAATTTTTTCAATCTATTATACTCAAACAAACATTCCTTGGGTATTCTGTATATTTGATAGTCAGTTCAATACTTGTTTTATTGGTGCATCTCAATTCTAGACTGAAATGATACCCTTCCGGTGGCATGCCAATTTTATTGTTTATAATTATATGATAATTTAAGTTTGTCATAAAGAAACTTGAAATCTTGTTTTTTTAGATGTATAGAAATCTTCTATTTTTTTTTCTCAGTTCAATCACACATGGACTTTGATGACTTGCATCACTTTGTTCTCTTGTTAATAAACCTTTGAGCTACCCCTTGGCTATTTGCTGTTCTTTGTAAATTTTGGTATAGAGAACCTTTCATGCATTTTATTGTGCCATGTGTTGTGCTGGGGCAGGTTAGTATGAACAAATTGTTACCCTAATGCCAATGTCTAATTGTAATGTGTTTGTGATTAGTGGCAATAATGAGAAGTATTTTGTCTGTGCTGCTTTTCAGTTTGTCCATGAAATGCACGTTTAACTGCAAAATGTAAAATGTACGTTGAAGTCTTTGCTTGGATGGTTAGAAGGTGGGTTGTTAATGGTTGGGTTCTAAATTGACGTTCTTGGTGGATTTCATGTAGTTCTGAGTTAGACTATTCTAGGAAAAAATATATAGTATTCAAAGTGGTACCTGTTATTTTCTGTAAAAGTTGAGATCTAATGATATCTTCACTTTGTATTGGATTTTATTAATCATGGATTAACCAGAAGTTCTTACCTTGAAACTGTTAATGAAATTGAGTCATTGGTTAACCATATGTTCTTTTATGCCTCTGCCAGCCTGTCATACTTGATTACCTTGCCAGCAAAACTATTTGTTCAGACGATTTGGTAGTTGTCTCACCAGATGTTGGTGGTGTTGCCAGAGCACGTGCTTTTGCCAAAAAATTATCTGATGCTCCCTTGGCTATTGTTGATAAAAGGCGTCATGGGCATAATGTAGCAGAGGTAATGATTCTTCGTAACTTGAAGTTTAGATATCTTGACTAAAAGGGTTCAGATTCAATGACTCAAAATAAGGCTTTTGGTAGCTTGAAATATACAGAATTCAGATAATTCAAATTTAGTTATGATAAACAAAAAATTAGAATTTTTAGCATGAAATAAGACTCTTGGTTGTTTTCCACTTGTAAAATGATTTATATCTTTGTTATTTTTCAGATCATGTCAAATTGTTTCATATGTAAGACCAACTATTTAAAATCTGGCCCTGGACAAAATATAATCAGTTTGGCCAATGTTTGAGTAGCTTATTGAAATAAGCTAAAAGCTATTAAACAAACTACCTTACCAAGCGAAGAGTAAATTGTTTTATCGAAATTTCATCCGCTAATTTCATCTATAATCTAGATGAAATGTTTTACCAAACACGTCATAGCAATAATTATAACAATAGAATGTAATAAAAATGATTATTATATTGAAATGATGCTTTAAAAATCACAATAGTTTTGAACCAAATAAGGTAATTACCTTGCATTTCCCTCTCAAACATCATCCGTGATCTGGTAACCACTGCTTGGAAGTTTTATACATATACATACCAATTTGTAGACAGTTGGTTCTTAACAACCAGAATCAAGTCCGGTTCCCTGGTTTGTCCTGGGCTTCCCGGATTGAGTATTTTGGGGCAGTTCAATCCTGTCAGAACTTTTGTGGTAAGATCCAAATCAGTTACTAGACCAGTTTGAGCTTTAAAACAATGCCTAAGACCTCTAAGGGGTGACCACAGACCAATATTATTCCCTTGCAATTGATGATAAATCATAGTTTATAAACTATTGTTCTAAACTAAAACACCTTCTAGGATTTGTCTTGTGATTGGGTGAATCTCATCTTGCAGGTGATGAATTTGATAGGTGATGTCAGGGGAAAGGTAGCAGTTATGGTAGATGACATGATTGATACTGCTGGTAAGTCAGTAGAACTCTTTATTTGCTGGTAGATGACTTTGATTTATTCCCAATATATGCAATTGCTTTTTCCTCCCTTCAAGTAAAATGGATTAATTTTCTTATTTTTCGTGGTAAATGGTGTGAACTTCTGCTGTCTAGTACCCAAGTAATTATAGACACTGACAGAATCTTCATTTTAGCTTCAACAAAGATAATTTTTAGTTTGAGATTGGATATCTTCTGCTATTGGTTTTCAATATGTTTTATGCAGATACAGTTTCTTTTTACTTTGTTTTTCTGTTTTTTTTTTTCTTTTAAAGTTCTAGTACACAAATTAAGAAATGTAGAAGGTATTCTTGTTTATATTAGCATTACTTTTGGCTTCCTAATATGTTCTTATATCTGAGTTAAAATCAAAAGTTTCCCTTTACTATTTTTCTCTCATTAAAGAAATTGGTGAAGACAAGGAAGGAATTACTATTGTTTAGAACCTTTTGTAATTATTGCTGTTTTGAACATTTTGGTGGTAGATATATGAAGAGAACCTTTCTCCCAAAAGGATAGGAATTGATGTATGTGTTTTGCCTGCTAAATTGGAAACTATTTTGAATTATTCTCTATAAAAATTACTTCAAGCAGAAATAGATTAACAATTTGAGAGTTTTTTATTTGCATATTTAAGTAAAGTTTAGCTAATTACTTGGTATGCTTTCCTTTGGACAATGAATGAAATATGATTGAATTTAGAGTTCAGAGTTGTCTTGTTGGAGGACATTATTTAAAGTAGATGTATTAGTAACTTCTGATGTGCATTGGGTTGTGATAGTGGTGCATGTGTGCAATTCATGGATTTGTTACTTAGGAATTGATAAAATACTTGAATTGAATTGTCATTTTAATTAGTTATATACTGTATTATGAAGGCTGAAAGGTCTTATTGTTTGAGCCCTTATTTGTACTTCCCCTTGTCTTGGTAGTAGTTTTTTTTTTTCGTGAAAATAAATGCTTGCAGAGAATAGTGGAGATAACTTCAATCATTGAGTGCTTGAATTTTTATACTCTAATTTAATCTTGTCAATTTAGTACAGATTTGCAAAACTTTGAAATCCTATTCAAAATGTTGAATCTGTGATACCTCTCTTCTAAAATGGCATTATCATGGTTGGAGTTAAAGCGAGAGATCCAAATTCATTGTATTTGATGTTGTGACATCCTTTTTTCTTTGTCATTCCGTGACATTGGCATCAATGTTTCTATCTTCACATTTAATTAGATTAACATGATATATTTTCTAGATTATAACATGATATGTTTTCTAGGTCTGTTCCTTGTCCAAAGTTTTGAGTGTAATACGCTTTAGCTGAGCGGGCATGTTAGACATGAAAAGTTATTACTAGCTCTGTATCTGGCAGCATAAACTTCAAAGTGTTAGCTCCTTGGGTATATATCAGTCTATTCCTTTGTGGTAATTATTTTTCGCTAAAATTTATTGTGTAGGGAGGGATAGCTTACATTTCTAAGTGTTCTGTTTGTTTATGTATTCTTTTTATTCAGTAGTATGCCTTGTTCGTCTTATCAATTGTTCTCAATAAAATTGGCTGTCATGTAGGGACTATTGCCAAAGGTGCAGCTCTGTTGCATCAAGAAGGGGCAAGGGAAGTCTATGCATGCACTACGCATGCTGTTTTCAGGTATAATAGCTGCTATATAAGTCAGTTATTTTTACTTATGATTTGTTGCAAAACACTTTCTATGGTAACATCCTGTGGTGAATCTGCAACAAGGGCGAATTATCAACAGATTCTTTTCCTTGAGGTTTTGATCGAGTTCTATGTTTCATTATTTTGGCATATACAGGGGAAAAGAAACTGGTGGACGCAAGCTGTTTTAAAAATCCCCTATATACAAAAAACCTACGTACTAATGGAAATGTGATTAGATTTGTAGAAAAAGAGGTTTCTTCTATTAACACAAAAGAATACAAATTATTCAAGGACTTTCGGGAGGCATGGACTCTCCCACAACAATCTGAGTTTCCCCTCATCACAGGATAAAATCTCCCACTCAATCCCTTTTCTTATGAGGCAAAATTCCTTACTTTTCCAATTTTCCCAGTCCCAACTTACAAACTATTTATTCTATTATGGGGGTACCTATCATGGTACTACTTGTTTTGCTGTTGCTGTTTCGCCTTACGCAATTTGCATTGTGTATTTCCTTTGAATTTGAAAGCCAGGAAGTGTTACACCGTTGGTTTCTCATTTGATGATTGACTGATCTAAGCGGCTTAGAAATCTTGAAGTATGTGGGTATTTCTTGGGTGGAGGGAACAACCTCAATCAGCTTTCTCTTGTCCAACGTGGCCTATATTTTATCATAAAAGAATGAATGATAGAAACAGGGATTACTTCTGCTCAGGAAGTTGCAATACTCAGTCAACCTTCCTAATGATCTTTCTTTATATTTTTTCCCTATACACACCTTCCTTTAGCATAAGTGACTGTCTGGGTAGACTAGAAAGCTGTAAAAGCCCTTCTGCCTCTTATATGGTGTGGGAGCCTCACTTTTCTTGTGGATAGAAAATTATTTGTATTTATAGAGAAAAAAAGATTTCCAATGTTTGTTCCCCTCTTTTCCTGTGACCTTTAATGGATATATGAAGTATGTATTGCAATAGTGGTTAATAGCACAAATGTACAATTACATCTCTTGATGTAAGGCTGTTTTACTCATGACTTATGCGTCGTTCTTGTCTTTGCAGTCCTCCTGCTATAGAGAGGTTATCAAGCGGTTTGTTTCAAGAAGTTATCATAACTAACACAATTCCAGTGGCAGAACAAAACTATTTCCCCCAATTAACTGTCCTGTCGGTGGCAAACCTTCTGGGCGAGACTGTATGGCGAGTTCATGATGATTGCTCAGTGAGTAGTATATTTCTGTAAAATAAGTTTAGTTGGTTCTTTTTTATTCATGATAGAGAAAACGAGACCATCCTCAATACTTATACACATGCATCCTTCGTACATATAGTATATTTTTTCAAAAAAATTAATAAAAAAATCATTGTTTTATAGCTTTGGTTCTTCCTGTTCATCACTAGATTGTATTGATAATCGCATGTTTGGTGGTTAGATTTCATTTCTGATAATAGTTTAGTATGTTAGCCTTTTCACTTTCGTCAAACAAAATTTTTGTTAAGCTAGAAGTTTTATTTTTGTATGGGATAGAATGGTGCCAAAAGTAGATTTATGTTGCAAATTTTTCCTTTTTTCATTTATCTTCCTTGTCAGGGTGGAATTGAACCTTATTCAAGTTTGGGCATTGATTGAACAATTTGTATCATTGGTATGCACGTTCCAGCTTATGACACTGCGGTAACAAGCGGCAAAATTGTAAAGTTCTATTATAGTGAAAGCTTTATGTTTACGGATACCCTTATAGAGAGCTGTTTATGGAGATTTTTGTACGTACAAAACATATTATAGGTATTGGAAATCCACACTGGAAGTCGCGTGGCTTCTTTGTTTTTCGTTTTAGTACAGATTTTTAAGTAAAAAATGGTGAATTTTATTCGACTATTGGTATTGAATTGTGTGGCTATGTTGTTCTCAGACATTCCATTCCCTGTCCCTGTGTATTCATAGATTCAAATCAAACCACCTCAAGCATATACTATATATATATTGCAGGTTTTTAAGTATTAACCTTAACAAAAGTTTTAACCTTATTTAATTTATTTTTTAAATGCAAAAAAATTAAAGTGGTCATGATTATTCAAAGAGAAAAGTTCTATGGACTCATGGTTGCACACTTGTTTCTCGGAACCGAGTGCACTCCGAAGTTATATTATTGTTTTATTTATTTTTTCTCTAAAGGGAAGTGGGCATCAGCCACAACGAGAATGCCATCTTTATACAGTTGCGAACTACTTTTTTAGTGGAATAGTTAATTGTTAGATGTAACTGTCCGTTCAAATGTTTTTTTTTTTAAGTTTACTTTTTTTTAGTTCCCGTAATTTACACGGCCAGCATCTTTTAACTCAACATGTCACGTATTCACTTGACTAGGTGGAATATACGCATGTTTTATTTGGATGCAAACATATTTTTTTTCTGAGATAGAATCCTAAATAACTTAGAAAGAATTCATCAGGGCACAACATTGTGACGAGAATAATGGAGTCAGTGTTCATTACGTACGATCTAGTTGTACATCAGCTTCAATCGTGGCATTTTCATCTCATGATTTACACTATGGATGATTGGAATTTTGTTGTTTTTTTTATATTAAAAAGTAATTGAAATTGTCTCTGATTTTGTAGAAACCCAAATCGTTCACATTTTTTAAACGGGTAGATGTAGAGGAGGACGTAGAAGAGGAATGCGGCGATGAGACTAAGCAACAACTAGAAGTGACAAAGAAAGAAGTTTCCCACGCGCAGAAGAAACTAGTTGCTGAGAGAAGAAAGGGTTTGATTTTGCTTCTAGTATTGTGTTGGACAATAATGACATGTTTGTTTAACGTTCAGCCCAAATCAGAGCCTTTTAGCCCAACAAAACATTAAACAAAAAATAAATAAAAGAGTTTGTTATAAAGGAAGGTGACATGGTAGAACATTGAGAGGGCATGGTCACACAGAGAGGCACTACAACAAGGCGTAGGAACTTTTATTGGAAGGCTACATTGAATGAAAAGCATGCATGTGGTGAGCTCTTGATCTGATACCTTTCTTCTTTTTGCTATTTTGAAATTTTCTTCTGAACAATTTTTTCTTTTGCCTGGTTGCTGATGCTATTTTTTTTTTGGAAAGTTCTCATCTCTTATTAAAACTTATTTTATTATTCTAATTGGGTTGTTGACAACAATTTCATAGTTTTCAAATGGTTATTGTTGAATGGATATACTCAGTTTTCTGGACACAATTACTTCGAGTTCCAATTACGTTGTTTTATTGAAATTTCCTTTTTTACATTGATGCTTTCACTGAGCTCCATGGCCGAGAATACTAAAATGAAAGAGATGCAAGCAATGATTACTCAACATACGAAGGAATTACAAGTTATGGTAGAATTGCTAGAAATTTGAAATATGGAATATCAAACTCATTCTCATCAGATGCACACAAAAATAAAGAATATGCATAATGATAATCAAGCTTGTCTAGATCAATTACAAAGAACATTGAGGTTGTTCATGCAAACACAATCTCAGTCTCATGGTGATTCGTCTTCAGTCAAGGATTTCTCCACTTTGATGGTCATTTTTTAGTATTGGAGTGAAATTTTTAGAACAAAATTTTTTTCAACAATCAATCACCACGCACTACATGTAGATAGGGCGGAGATTGCAACAATGCATTTTGAGCAATGTGTAGTCCCTTGGTTTCAAATGTTACAACGCTTATCTACAATGACATCCTAGGTAGCTTTAACAAAAACTCTAGTCTCAATTTGCGTTGTCGCCTTTCGATTGTCCCATGGCATACTTCTTCAAACTGCAACAATCCAACTTTGTTTCAAATTACAATATCCAATTTATGTCTCTAGCTAATTGTTTTTATGGACTATTAGAGGAAGTTCTACCTAATTGCTCTTGTTATTACTTGTCTTATTATTTCCTTTGTTTATCTTGAACATGTCTTCTCTCTCACTGTGTCTTCTGAAGTGAACCTTCACATCAAAATAATTTAGTTGTTTTAATATTAATATGTAGTAGGGATCTTCTTGAGACTTTCTTATGCAACTTAAACACTAACACTTTACCATATAAAATTAACAAGATTAACTTGTAAAATGGTATGCTTAAATAACTACTCCCTTTACATAATATTGAGGAAATATGCATTTATTTAGACAAATAGTGCTACTATTGCTTTTGTTGCACTTAAGCACACCATGACATTTTCCCCGATTTTAACGATTTCAAACTTTAAGGAACCATATGAGCTTGAAAAAAATGTTGTAGGTTCTTGTGTGGGAGCTGCTTTAAGCCAAAACAATCATCCTATTCCTTACTTTTCAAAAAAGTTATCTTTATAAATGCAGTAGCAATAAGCTTATACATATGAGTTTTAAGTGACAACAAAGACTCTTGCTCAATTTCACCATTATTTAATGGACCATATATTCATCATTAAAACTCATTAAGAAGCTTTCCTAAACAACAATAATGGCTACCCAAATTTTTGGGATTTGACTTCGCAATTCAATACAAGCCTAGAAAGGAAAATATCCCTACAAATGCTTTGTCCAGAAGTTTAATGTTGGCTTGGTCTAAACCTGCTCATACTTAGTCATAACAAGTGGTTGTCTTAATTCATGAAGATAAAAAACTACTTGAATTGTATAAAAAATACCAAACTACTACATTGCAAGCTTAAGATTATACAAACAAGAATGAGTTGTTATTATGGAAAGTTTGAATTGTGTTAGCTCAAAATGTTGAACTAATTCAAGAAGTGTTGTAGGAATTCCTTGGTTCAAAAATAGGTGATTATACTGGAGTAACAAAAACACATACTCGAGTTTGTTCCCAATTCTATTGGTTCAAGATGCAGGACGATATACAAAACTTTGTGAGATGTGTAGTATGTCAATAAGTAAAGGTTAATCAACTATTATGAAATTCTCTTATGAATAATTTCTCCTTTTGTTAGGTTGTTGATGTTGGATGTTTTTCTAGGAAATTCTTGTCTATTATAACAATTTTTTTATTATTCTAATCGGGCTGTTGAAAACAATTTAATAGTGTTCACACTGTTATTGATGAATGGAGGATATTCAATTTTCTTAACACAATTACTCTAAGTTTTTGTCACATTGTTTCATTTAGGTTACAATTTGTTTGTTGTGTGCATGTTGAACAAAGTATGGAATTTCGTAATTTAACATATTTTGTATTTGGAGAATTCTAGAATTGGGCAATGATATGTTTTTGAAAAAAAAAATTGTGTTTTTCGGTCAAACATATTTTTATAGTAAGTATTTTAGATTGTCATAGTAGTTAACAATTGAAGTTTTGTTTGAGTTTGTCTCTTTTATATTCTCAATTACATGTAATGATATGGATATCTAAAGGTATCTTAGATTTTCACCACTAAAATGTATTCCATTGAGGGTGACTTGAGTCACATAAAATTTTGCAATTTAAAAAACCTTTAAAAACAATTAATGCATTATTTTCATTGTTAAATTTTCAAATTAGCTTAAAAACTTCATTCCATATGTCGTATCATAAACCCACTAATTTTAGTAAGCTTACTCTTCCTATTGAATTGGTATATACAAATCTCATTCTTTAAAACTAAAAAACATTGGAATATTGTCACTTTGATGTTTAGTTTATTTGCTTTTGTTCATTGACTCCATTTGTAATGTGTCTTCTCACCATAAGGAGAACAACACCTTTATTGTTAAGGTATTCCTTTGATCGTTTCAACATCCAACCTTAAAATCACAAATATTATAAGTAACCTCATCAATGCTATGATCAATAACACCCCATCTTGAAGATTTTGTTTTTATTTATGTGTTTGTATATATGGTAATATTAACCCCTTCACTCGACATCCACATAATGTTTACAATAATTAAATAATAGAACTTATATTTCTTCCGTCTTAGTAAAATCTTACTTAAATAATTTAAGCACAACTCAAAATGTTAAAACACAAGTGATAATATAAAGTTCTTATTTATACAATAATACTTTTGTAATTAACTCACGTGGAAAATGTCTACACTAAGAAAAATACATGTGAACAAAACTTTTCATTATTGAGTTGGAAAGTCGAGTAGACAATTTCTCCAAATGGATTTGGTCTTAGTATCCACTAAGAGATTACATTGTCTACGAAAACTATCCACCAATAAATATTACATATATGTTGCAATCTAAGTAATGAAAATACCTATTTAGTTTGTTTTGATACTAATATTATATATCACTACATAATAAAAAAATATATGGATTAAATATGTTTTTGATCCGTTAACTTTCGGTGAAAATTAGAATTAGTCAATCTTCAAAATTGATCTAATCTAGTCCTTCAACTTTAGAAATACATGAATTTAATTCTTTTAGCCAAATTTTGATAAGTTTATTTGACGTTTCAAATGCATGTATTAGTTAATATTGAAGCGAAAATGTGTCAAAGAGTGTAAACAACTCCATATTATCATGAAACACATTTGAAATGTCTAATAAATTCAACAAAATTCATTAAAAGGACTAAATCCATATATTTCTAAAATTAGAAGACTAAATTGGACCAAAATTTCAAAGAGAGACTAATTTTAATATTCAATAAAATTGAAGGGACTAAAACACATTTAATCCAAAATATATCAATTTATGATAATAAAAAAATAAGTGACCGGAAGAATTTTTTTAAATATTTTAAAAATCACTCACAAGAATAATACAATAATAGAAGGAAAATATATATAAATATTTATTTTAGAAATTTAAGTCAATTTATAATTTATTAAATATCAAATTTCAAGAAAAAATGATAAAGTAATAATTCATATATTAAGAATCCAAAATTGATTAAGTCCATATTATTTTTATATAAGTACTTTTCATCGGTAAAATTATCTCTTTGAGTAAAGTTATCTGAATGCTAGAATATCAAAAAGATAATTAGGTGGTCCAATCATTTCATATTTTGATTAATATTTTCCATATATTTCACCTATTAAGTCCAGTTAGCATGAGAGGGTTTCTTGCTAATGCTTGTTGTAAAGAAATAAATTAAAGGCTTAATTACTCATTTAATTTGGAATAAATTTTAGATTTTATTTTTTGTACTAAAGTTATTTTAATTTCTATAGATATTATTTTAATATCTTCTCCAAAATTATTATTCTTAAATTTTTTTTTAGCTCTTATATATAACAAAATTATCAATATTAGGAGTCTATTCATAAAATTATGGTTATATACATTGTTATTTAATCGAACATTATAAAATTAAAAATGATTAAATAATATTAATATGCGGTGATGAAAGATGATACTACATAAATAGAAATATTAGAAAAGAATTCCATCCGTCTGTAAATAAAAGTTAGGTTCTTGTATATAAACAAATTATTGAAGAATTTTCTCAAAAGGAAAAAATAAAATTGATATGGAAGATTAGATCTCATTTAAATCTCCTATTATTATAATTTCAAATATGTTTTCGCTTTTTATTTTCACATGATAGACTAAAGGTTAAATAGATGATAATTTTTTATTAAAGGCTAAGTTTAATTGTAAGTGTCGAAAATAGTCTAAGTGTGAGTTAAAGTTCTACATTGGATAAAATAGACAAAGTTAAATATTATATACTTTGAATAAAGACTCATGACACCATTACCTTAAAGGTTTTAGGATTAAAATGGTGTCAAATACCTTATATGTATAAAACTAATATCATATAACCATATAGAACCATAATCTTTCAATAACCGTAACCCATATATAACTAAAAGATATGAAAGAATATATAATCCAACAATAAGACTACTTCACTCCCGTTTATATATTCAAATTGATTTATGGTGTTCAACACAAATGCATTTTAAACAAAACAAATCAACCCAAATTCCACACTCTAATCATAAAATCTTAATTCCATTGTACAATATGGCCAATATAAAGTGCTCTTCGTATTTGCCATTTCATGATCTCATATTCTCTATTTCTGGATCTTCTTTCTCTTCTCTCCCACTTTACTCTTTCATTCTCAAACTGGTGCCTTTACTTCACCATTATATATATATATATATATATATTCAATGAAGGGCCACTTGAAGAAACCATTTTTACTGTGGATAAGTACCACAACATGGGACTAGGAACCCCTTTAAAGGTATATCCTTTGCTGGTTTTGTCCTCTCCAATATCTTAATCAATGTCCATAAAGTTCTATAATTCTTCCCTGCTTTGGACATGTTGTGTTGCCAAACTGTTGAAGCTTTGTGATCTTCCAGAATACTCCTTTATTAGTTTAAAGAAGAATGAATCTTCTCTCTCAAGTAACCTTGATGGTTCATCATACTCTGCAATTCTCCCTGTAACATAACATTCATGCATTAACCAACTCTGTTATCAATCTAACATATCAAATTTCTAGTTCCATTATCATGTTTGCTTTCAATTACCAACTGCACTATTTCTCAACTAGTTTTCTTCTTAGACAAATTTCTCTATAAAACATGTTAGAGCCAATCCTAATGAAGTTTGTTATTTTCTGAATCTATTATTTCACATACTATTGGACGACTTATCATTCACAGATATCTAGTTTGACGCTCGAGATGCATGTGTCTCGTGTGAGGAATATGTTGAAAATTTCACATTCACTAGAGATTTGGTTAAACTATAGTATATAAGTAGATACAAACCTCACCGTTCAAGCTTTAAGATTGAATTAGGCATAAAATTTACTTTTCAATAATGTACATATAGACAAATAGATAGATACACATACCATCACTGAGCACCAAAACCAAATCGCTATCAATAACTGTGTGGATTCTGTGAGCTATTGTGACAACAGTTCTATGTTTGAACTCTTGACTTATGATGTTCTGTAACACTCCATCAGTTGCAGAATCCACTGAGGCTGTGGCTTCATCCAGCACTAGTATGCTGCTTCTTTTCAGCAGGGCTCTTCCAAGGCAAAATAATTGCCTTTGGCCAACACTCCAGTTATCACCATTTTCAACCACTGACAAAAAGCATCAAATTCAGTTTTTGTAACGATTACTAATACCTCAAACAAGCATTGCAAAACTATGAAAGTTCAAAGATAAAGAGTTCAACCAGGGGACTCCAACTTCTCTTCCTTGGCCCTCACTAGGTGGCCCAGTTGACATTTGTCTAGAGCCTGAAAATGAAAAAAGTCACTGGTAAATGATGATAATCTTTGTGAAAAATTTAAAACTTCATTTTGGCTTCCATTTTTATGTTCTAGATCAAACTGTTTGATTAAATTATTTACCTCCCACACTTCAATGTCAGAGTATTGCTGAAGAGGGTCCAAGTTTCCTCTAACAGTTCCTTCAAACAAGGCAGGGTCTTGTGGGATAATGCTAAGCCTTGACCTTAAGTCATGGAGACCTATCTTGCATATATCCACATTGTCAATGATAATGCTTCCTTCTCTTGGTTCAACAATCCTGAAAATGGCTTGTATGAGGGTTGATTTTCCACTCCCAGTACGCCCAACAACACCAACTTTCTTCCTCCCAGGAAATGTGCAAGTGATGTTTTTCAACACAGATGGTAGATGTTCAGCATAACGTATCTGTCACACATTTAATTGCATAGTAGAATATAAGTATTCAGGAACTCATGGACATAAAAGAAAAATGTAGTTGCAAGACGTGTTTTGAGGAAAAAGTCCATGAAGACTCCATGTTCTTTTCTGAGTTTTTTCAGTAGTGCTGTCCTCTGCTGAGCATTAACAATACACTGATGTGATGTTGTTACTTTATAAATATTTTTAATATATTTTAAGATATAAAAATTTGTCCATCAGTATATTTTGAAGGCACAACATAAGAATAACACAGAAAAACCCAATAAAAAATCCAAATTCGGTGGTCCAGAATCCAGGTTCTCTACTTGTTTGTTGGTACTGTTCCCTACTAAGCATTAACAATAGACTAATGTTGATACTTTAAAAATCTATTTAATATATTTTAAAACATTAAAAAATCAGTGTTTGTCAGTATATTTTGAAAACACAACAGATGAACAGTACAGAAAAATCCAGCAGAGAATTGAAATTCATCCATGAATCTATAGGCCGTTTACACTATTATTCAATCAGAAATTACCAGGTATTGGAAGTTGGTTGACATTTACATTGATTATCTCATTAGCTATATCTATAATGCATATGTGTTTATCATATAATAGCATATCTCTTTATGATCTTTGGTGGGTTGATAGTGTAAAACATTTTACATACAGTGAACAGAAATTAAACTCTAATGTTGCTTACCATATGCATGTGTTCCTCTTATACATATTATAATATATTCCTTACATCTGTTAAACATGTTTTAAACTGTTGCTATCTAACCTGTAAATTTTTGAAACATATTGTTCCAGTTTCTGGCCAGTTGCTTGGTGGCCTTCTGTCTTCAATCACAAGAGGTGCTTCACTTTGTATATTTGTGTACTGAAGAATTCTTTCAACTGATATCATCTTGTTTTCTGCATTGCATATGTTCCATATAACTGAAGCTTGCAGCACATTCAGATTGATCCCATATGTTACTGCAAGTCCTGCAATACCTGTAACAAATCCAATGCAGAAAAATGTAATGCTTAATTCATGAAAGGTGATTTATCTGATGATATATTTGGGTGTTTCAATGAAACATGAATGTTTGTGTTGTGATTGATAATGTCAAGTTTCCAAACAAAAACTTAGTACTTACTTGGGTTGATTATTCCTTCAGGGAGGCTCACTAGCATGACCAATGAGAAGGCAAAAACAAAATTTGACAGTAAATTCAATCTGAAAGAAAGCCATTCCATTGCAGACACATTATGAAACCATGGCCTTGAGAAGCCATCCACAAGGAGAAGATTGGTGTATATGAAACGGCCTTCTTGATCAAAAGCTCTTATTGATGCTGCTCCTGCCAAAGATTCTGAAAAATGATGGAGAATTGGAGTGATCTGAATCTGCGCTAAGCGAGCCAGTTCTCTAGCTGTAGGAGTATAATATCTCTGAAACAAAAATCATTCAACCTCTGTTAGGATTAGAAAGTGAGAAAGAGACTAACTTCACAGTCATTTTCTGTCTATTGGTTTAAGATGAGTACGGCTAAGAAGTGGACTTTAAACCTAACTCAATCTTACAAAATCGGTTTATAAGGTAAGATTTGAATCCCATATATATAAATTGTCTTATTTCTAGTTGATATGTGACTTCCAACAAGTACTATCACTTCCTTACTGTGTTTAAAATGTTTTATTTAAAATTCAAATTGAAATTTCACATAGTTTGTAACATCCAATTCCAATGTCTTAGTTTTAACTTTGTTACATCATTGACTGATATGACTTTCATTGCTTGAGAAATCATATTAGATCTAGTGTACATTTTGAAAATAGGAATGTGTCTCACTTTTTGTTTGTGCTGTCATATATAGATCAAAAAGGAAAAGGAATCACATACTTGATACCATATGCAGACTGCAGTAACTGGAATGAAGATGACAAATACTTGCCATGCCACTTGACACATCACGGCAATGGTTCCTAGAATCTGTATTATTGAGAAAGCACACCATCCTACTTTGTTTGCCATTTCCAAATCTAGCACACTTTGATCTGTGGAAGCCTGAAACAAAAGTTTTCAAGTGTTGGTATTATTGAGAAAAGAACACTTCAAGGAAGATCCACAGATACATGGACGCGTCAAAGTTCATGTACAAAAACATATTTAATCCTAAATATAATTGTTATGAATGCGAACTTACCCTATTCAAGATTCTTCCAGCTGGGGTAGAATCAAAAAAGGACATGGGGGCTCGGAGCACACTATGCAACATTTTTGTGAAAAGTGACTGTGCTGTCCAAAGTCCAGCATTTAACACCATCATGGCTCGCAGAAGAACACAGAATGAACCAGCAACTGAGAGTGCCATATAAATAAGTAGTATGAAATTCATGTCAAATATAGGCTTGGCATCACTACTTGTGGGGCAAACCCAAGCCATCCAATAGTTACTGGCAATCTGAAGAATTTGGAATGAAGATTGTGCCAAGAGAATGAGAGGAACAAACATTCCTCCTTTGACAGTGGTCAAATAAGTCCAGTAAACTTCTTTTGCTATGCTTCCTGTTTCTCTTTCCTCTTCTTGCACCAACTTTCCATCATTTCCTTTGTCCTCTGGAGGATTGTCTTGCACTTTGTCATGCTGAAGACTTGACCTGGAGTTCAAGTTGGATTCCCCTTCTTCAGCTATTGAATTGAAACTTGTTCTACTTGAGTTTTCAGCAACCACAATTGACTCCAGAGCTTTGCTGTGAGCACCAACCAAAACTTCAAATCCTATATTTTGCTTTAGAAGATCTTCAAATTTTCCAGCTTGTGCTATCCTTCCATTTTGCATCACCTAAATTTCATTTGGGTCACCATTTAAGCAACACTGATCATATGCTACTCTATATCGCTATCTACTTAAAATTATGCAAACTTACCTTATAAAGAATTTTTCATGGTTTGATTAAATTTAAATTAGTTCATCATCAAACACTTAGCTCTCTTAAACAACATGAGTAAGTTTATCAGATTGTAATGCCTTTTACTAGCATAATTTGATTATTCTTCAGTGATTAGAAGAAAGAAAAAACAAACTTTCACAGTGCATTTACCAGAATGAGGTCTGCTGCTGGGAGAAACTCAACTTGATGTGTGACAAAAATTATAGTTTTCTCTTTGAGAATCCCCATAAGGCACTCCTGCAGAAAACATGTGGAACAAATAGTAAAGCAATTGTTTTTCACACCATGAAGTGTTTGCACATATTTTTGAAGTCTGAAGAAAATGTAACTAACCTTGAAGAGGTGAGTACCAGTATGAGCATCAACAGCACTGAAAGGATCATCAAAAAGGTAGATATCAGCATCCTGGTAAACTGCTCTAGCAATCTGTATCCTTTGTTTCTGTCCACCACTCATGTTAATCCCTCTTTCTCCAATCTCTGTCATGTCACCACAAGAGAATAGCTCAAAGTCCTTTTTCAATGCACATGCCTCAACAGTTTTGTCATACTTCTCAGCATTGTACTCTTTTCCAAAGGTGATGTTGTCCCTTATGTTTCCAGTGAGTATCCATGCAGATTGTGGAACATAAGCTTTTGTTCCACTGATCTTAACATTCCCAGACTGTTTATATATTTCTCCCAAAATCCCTGATAGAAGACTAGACTTTCCTGAACCTACAGATCCACACACTGCCACCTTCATTCCCCTCTTAACTCTCAACTCTATTTCATCAATGGTTGGAGTTGTTGAATCAGGATCCCAGCTGAATCTCCCTCTCTCAATAACCACATCAAATTCTGTTCTCTCCTTTGCTACATTTTCAATGACATCATGCTGGATTTCTTCCTCACGGAGGAATGAAGCGATTCTATCAACAGAAACTTTTCCCTGAGCAATGACATTGAGCAGATCAGGCAAGCTGAATATAGGATCCTGCAGCATTCTGAATGTTGCAAATGCAGACAAGACCCTTCCTGCTGTCAGTTCAATCCCCATGAACATGCATGCCCAAAAGGTTATCACAGAAATGAATGTAGGTGACCCCCAGAAGATAAAGGCAGAAAATGCTGCTTGCCTCAAGGACTTTGTTAGCCAATTGTATTCCACATTCCTCAGTGCTTCTATCCTCTCACAAAATTGACTGTCCCATGCTTGAAGCTTCAGAGTCCTCATGTTTCTGAGGACTTCTGAAGTTGCTTTCATTCTGTTGTCCTTGGCATCCATGATCTTGGCCTGGTATCTTTTCTGTATCTTTGTTAGAGGTATGTTCAAGGTCATCACTCCCAATGTTGCAGCCAGTGCAGCCAATGAACCTAGTCCTAGATTCGTATGCAGAATGAACACTGCTAAGGAAATTTGTATTGGCAGCATCCATATCACATTCACGTACCAAACAAAATCTGTGATTCTCTGCACATCTACACTCATGTAGTTCATAATCTCACCACCTGTGTGACTCTGGCGCGATCTACTCGACAGATGCAGACCCTTCTGATATATATGAGATATCAATGCAGCTCTGAGGCGAAGGCCTAATTGTCTGGCTCCAAAAATCCATTGGCGCTGAGCTATGGTTTCCACCATTTTGGCACAGAGAAAAGCCAGTGAAAGAAGGTATCCACACTTCAAGCCACGAGCTTCCTTCTCTCCCAAGAAATCCACAAAGTCTGTTATCAAGTATGGACCAACATAAGATGCTGAAGCATTCACCACTGCAAACAATGCATTCAGTGCAGCTTTCTTCCGAGCAAAAAGGTAGATCGCCTTGTAGATAGAAGGGTTTGCAGTGCCATCTTCCTCCTTGACTTTCCTAAGGCTCTCATCAAAGGAACATGTCAGAAACTCAGCAGAGTCTTTGATGTCAACATCAGGAATGTCACTCTGTTCAAGGGGTTTCTTATACCCTACTGCAAACAAAGGGTTGAGCCATGAGAAATTAATGAGTTGCAGAAGCGTGGCTTTTCCATATGGAGATTCCTTTAGAATCTCCGAATGTTTCTCAGTTTTCTCTCCAAGAAGTGGTTCTGCTGCACCATTTGTGGCAAGCATCACAGTGCCTGTTTTCCCAGTTGTGGAAACAACCAGAAGGCATGATGAAGCAATCAAACCAAGAAAATCTGCATATTCTCTGATGCTAATCTGGCCACTGTTGGTGACACTGAAATGAACATGAAGGCCTGTGCTTATGATGCACACGATGAAACTGCAGAGCCACCAAGCCCTCAGAATCCAAGGGAAATGTGTGCTTGATTTTGATGTCTTCCATGTTGCTACAAGACTAGTGACCCATGATAACACCTGAACTATCTCTGATGTGAAAGCCTGAAGCTTTGAGGTGCATTGAGTCTCTTGATTCAGCATCAGTAGCAGCAGTGATGCATGAACACCCAGCAACAGTGTGTTGCTGACAATGCTGATTTTGTAAGCAAAACCGTGTTTGATTGCTGGTGGATGCATCGATTTTGTGGCACCATCTGGAACCTTGGTTTGCTTTCTGATCAGGCTCATATATTTTCTTAGGATTTGGACTAACAGGATCACAGAGAACCCAAGTTCCACTGGTAAAATCACGTGCTCCAACAAGCATGGTGATTCTAATGGCTGCCATGAAGTCCAAAACTGCGTTTTTTGCTCTGTCAAAGAGAAAAAACCATTCATGTCAACTTTTGAAGATATATGTCATATAGTTCCAACAAAAGTTAAGATTAAACGTGATTAGGTTGTTTCATTGTTCAAGAAATTAACTATGTCGTTCATGCATGCAAGACTTGTTTTAGGAATAACAATGAAACGGGAACTGATATAATTTTTTTTTGCAGACTTTTTTTTTTTATAAACTTTGATAAAGTTTGTTTTTCGATTCATACCAAACATTTTTTTCTTTTTTCAAATTTTTTTCAAATCTTATCAAAACTTCTTTATCCATTGAGATGCTGATAGATATGCATTGTAAAAGGTTTGTCAAAAAACCTTTATTAAAAACTAATTTTCCATTTTTTTTTCTCATTCTCGTTCATCTCATAACACTGACCTATAATAAAATATAATATTATCAAATATTTAATATAAAAAATAATTTTTTATATAAAATATCAAATAATAAATTATAATTAATTAGAAATATTAAATAACAATGGAATAAATATACAAAAATGTCCCATAAATGTTACGAAACTAATGAACAAATAAATAATTAAAAATATTTTAATAATCGAAAGACACAGGAGAATGATTTATATATTTATATATGTAACTAATTAATTTGTAAATTCTCTATCAAAATTGGGATAATTTCAGAGAATATCCACGTGGCAAATATCATTTTCATTACTATGCTTAAGTCAAGTATACGATTGATTTTATGTTTAGGACATAGTTTTTGAAAACAGTGGGTACAGTAACAGTTACATTATGAAGTTTTTTAATTTCCATAAATCATTAATTCAGGTGAGTGTGTTTGCTGAATAATGTTTATTGAATAAATTGTTTTATGAAGACAGTTAAAAATAAAAATAAAGTACAATAAATTGTTTTAGTAAGTGTTTATAGAATAAACACGTGTTATAATTTTATAAAGTTAATTATAGTAACGTTTAGACAATTATATAAGTTATATAAATAAATTAGATAATAAAACTTAATAGCCACTAATTCAATAATCATCACTTACCATTGAATAAAATAAATCGAAAAAAAATGTGAATTTTAGTTCTTAAACACATAAGATACTGTTAATTTAATTAGTAATTGAAATATTGAAAGTGTCAAAGATCCATCAATTATATCTTCTTGTGTTTTACGACTAATTTATTATTAAAACATAATTTTAAAGACTATTAACAGTAAATAACAAAGACCATTCTGTCATTATTAAATTATACTATTCAAGGTTGAATCTATATAATTTCCACACATCCACATACCAATTCAGGTTCTTACTTTTTTTAAAGACTAAATTAATAGCCATGCATTTAAAAATAAAATTAATAAATTATCTATACATTTATTCTTTCTTTATACATATATTTTTTTTTATATATATATATATATATATATATATATATATATTACTTATTGATTTATTTTTATTTTTCTTTCACGTAATTCCCAAAGTTATTCTCTTTCCCTCCTCACAAGATCTATATCTGTCTTTAACAACTTTCAAATTCTCTATTCCCTCGTTTCATTTGTTATTCCTATTTAAAGAAAGCAACATAAAAATAAATAAGTATGCATTAAGAATCTAATAAACTTAAAGTAATATAAAATGATTCACCAGTCCTAAAATAACTGTCCAAGTTGTTTTCATAATTAAAAAACAGAAAAGAAGAAAATTATAAACAATAATATTTTGACTACTAAATTTTTTTTCTTACGATGTGTTATTTTTTAAATAGTTTTAAAATATTAAAAATAAAAAAAAATAAAAGAAAAAAATCATTTTAAAAAATATCACCTGAGATTATAAGAAAAATTTTATTAAAGTAAATTTAGTAGTAAGATAATATTTTCAATTATTTATATATAAATTATGAATCAAAACTTCGAATATTTCATTCAAATAACTTATAATATTGGTAGGTGTGTGACTCTGCATTCGGAGTATGATTTTTAACATTAGTTTAAGTAGTTTGTGTGAAGTTGAAAGCAATGTACGAAACAACTCAGCAATGATTGTGAAAGCCTTTGTCTTGTTCCTAAAATTTAATGAATTAAGGAATATTTGTCGTATATTCATTATGTAAACACAAAAAGTTAAATTTTGCGAGAAACCCGAAACCTATAAACAAAGTAATTGGAATCACTGCACCGCATCGTTGTCACTGTTTTTCAAAACAAAGTTTGTTTTCTCGAAAACATAAATTTTTCTCTGATTAGTTACTTATTTCATCTTAACATGTGTGCCATGTTCTCATTCTGAACATTTCATATAATTATTTTTTTGTTTAATAGTTTTTTTTCCGATTATTATAGTATTTTTTTTTCATTATTTATATCTTGAGTATCTATTAGTTTTGAAATGGTAGTGTGAAGATGTAAACATCGGAATATAAAAATATTCAAGATTAAAACTTTAAGGTGTGATGGGTAGAAAAGAGAAAGATAAAGTGAGTAAAACAAATAGGTGAAAAAGAAATTAAAATCTAGAAAAGAATGATAAATAAAAAGGAAATTAAAGTAAAAAAAAACAATATTGATCAATTCACTTATTTCTTTTTTAGAATTTTCTTTTTTTTATGATACCAAATAAACCTAATTTATCTATTGCTTCTATTTTTCACTTACTTCTTTTAAACACAAATTTTTTTATGATATAAAAATTAGTGAATTATTATTTGGAATGAATTGAATGTGTTAGTGTTTTTCAATTCAACATTATTTATCCCAAACAAACTTTTTAAAACATTAGAATTCTTCACATAGTGACGATTTTAAGTTACTACCTTGAAAATTCTAATCTTTTAAGTAGAAACTTCACAAGACACCCCTTGGAATTCCAACCCATATTTTGAAAGATCAAGAAAGCAAAGTTTAGGTTTTGTTGTCTTTCCCACTTGAAGGAAAAAATTGGAAATTTATTTTGAAAGAAGATAAGAGTGAGCATGTGGAGTATTATATTAAAGGAAAATGAAAATGGTGGAAAATTATTTTGAGCACTTAGAACAATGAATCCAGCCACATAAAACTAGAAGACAATGTAGTTTCCGACAGCTACAAAGGTCATGTCATGTGGTATTTGTCATTTCAATCTCACACCAATCACTTTCAAGTATGTGGAACCTACTAGGAAAGCACTTTGTGGAATTATTTGGTTTAATAATTCATATATTGACATTTATATATTATTATACAAGTGTTACACTTCACTTTGAATACGTAAGAAAACTAATTTTATTTAGCATGTTATTGTTGAAATATATGTTATTTTAGTCACAACTATAGTTTAAGTTTAAGTTTGATCTTCACCTTGTCATTATATACTTAAGTGTGTTAGAAAGTTTTAGGAAGTGTGTGTGTTTAATTCAATGATTGAATTGTCCTTTCATATCTTCTAAAGACAAGATTAATATAATAATTTTAAGGATTTTATTGAAGAAGAAAGTTTAAATGTCTATACAAACACATTTGAAATCTTTATAGATATTTAATATAAATAAAAATTAAAAAAAAATTGAAAAGGTAAAAATGTTTTTTATGAAATATAGTTTAAGTTAAGTTATAAGTTAGAAACAAATCTCATTTTAGATAATAATCTTAGACGTAAAGGAACATATTGAAGATTAAACGTTATAAGTGAAATGAAATTATTACATATAAATAAGATAAAATTTTATTTATAAATTAATTAAATTAATTTTATGAAGTTCAATTAAATGTAAAGTTCACTTTCTGACATTATTTAAAAGAAAACTTAAAAGTGTATGAAATGATTAAAGGAGAATATGCACGGAAAGAAAAAGTAGAAAAGAGAAACCATTATGTATGGTTGAGTTGTTATTTTCTTATGAGAAATAAAGAAAACGGGTATCAAAATAAAAATAAAAAACTCTATCATGAAAAATTATAAAATAAAATGTCACTAGTTATGTAGACTTTTAAAATGATTATATTATATTCTAAATATTGTATAACTTTAAATCTTGATCATTATGCATTATTAATAACGTGAATTTATAATTCTTTCACCATTGTATAAAACTAACTTATTATATGAATAATCAGAGACATGTTACAAATATTACATAATATTTCTGTCACTTAAGATCACTCAATAGATTAAGAATAATATCAGTTTATGATATATATATATATATATATATATATATATATATATATATATATATATATATATATATATATAACATAAACCAGTTAAAATTGTTGATAGAATGTATTTTTGGAGAAAACAAACTATATATATTTCATATTATGAATCACAAACTAGTAATTTTTTTCCTCTCTCTTTTTTTCTTCTTTAATTAAATATTAAAATCTCTTTCAACTGAAAAACAAAATTCCTTCAAAACATGGGATAAAACAACAGAGGGGTCATCAAAGAAGTGAAGAACAAAAGGACAAATAGAATAAAACATGAAGTAAAAGGCTCACACATAAGCTTAATTAATTAGTAATGTAAATGAGATTAAATCTTCAGTTTTGTAATCAATCAAAACAAAATTTTCACCCTCCACTGATCTTATTTATCACTGCAAATAAGATTGGTTTCAGTTCTATGGATGAGAAATTCAATGTTATATATACGTAAAGTTCTGCACTTTATGTAGCATAGTAAATGATGGTGGACTGAAAATTTCATGACAGAAAAAAGTTTCAGTTTTGTTTGATGTATTTCATGCATATAAAACAGAAGAAAAAGGTGCATAAAACTTGTAAGAATGGTTAGAAGTAACTTACTTGTGGCATCAAATATGTTGTAGAAGTTCTCCAAAGCCATGCTTGCTTCTGAACTTGAAGCTCAAATTCTGCAGTAAGTTCTGCAGAAAAGAGTCACACACATCATCATTACTTGGTTTTGGATTCAATTCAACACCTTGTATCTTATGATAATATTCATAATAACTACAACAATATTATATATATATATATATATATATATATATATATATATATATATATATATATATACACAGACATAGCCACTAACATGTAATGAGTTTAGAGCTTCTGAGAGCAGAGAAAACAAGCATGAGAAAAGTGGAGAGAGTCACATACACAGAGAGAGTGAGAGAGAGAGAGAGAGAGAGAAGTGTTAGGGGAGATTTATAAGAGTTGCAATAGAGAAAAAGGTAAAAAGCTAATGTGCAGAAAATATGTTTTTGTTTATTTTATGGTCAATTTTCTTGGTGAGAAAGAAAATTGGACTGCTATTGTGTCACGTGAGAGTCTGCAAAATTTGATTTTGGCATTTTATGTTAGACGAATAAATGGTTTTTGTGGTCTCAGCATTCCAATTTTGATAGAAAGAAAAGCTGCCATTAACAAATGAAAGCAATCTGTGATGGACCCAGTTGAAGGGAAATACCATGAGTGTTGCAGACTTCAATTAATGCACTTCATATTCATATATATATATATATATATATATATATATATATATATATATATATATATATATATATGTCTCATCATTGCACAGTGCATGATGAGTTTTTGGGTCCTTCACAGGAAAAGTGAACAACTTAGGCATGTTATATAGACTTAGAATTGGTCTTGAAATGGGTTCAAAACATGAAAGATTATAGAAATGGTTTTGGAATTGACTTTTGTGGACACAGATGGTTGGATATTGATATTTTTTTATTAACTGCACAAAAAGTTAATAAATTTCTGATAAAAATTCAAAAGGGGCACCAGTTTTTTACTTGGAAATTCAGACAAAACCCTAATTACAATTTCTCATTTTGGGGTAAAAGAAGAGATACATATATATATATATATATATATATATATATATATCCCACATTTAGGTTAAATATTTGAGAATTATGCAAGTTTTCTGATGCAACATACTAAAAATTTCTTACCTCTAACGCAGGAAAAAGAAGAAGAAGAACAAAAAGTTGTTGCTCATAATTGGTTGAAAACCTAAAATTTCTTCAACCATGTTTGGGATTGCGTATGTAAGTACAATTAATTAATTGTACGAATTTTTCAATGATTTTATGAACGAAGAATTGTGAAAGAATTCAATGATTTTCGCATACCTAGATGTCAAAATCATCAGAAGCAGAATGTTGGAGTTTGTGGTTGGAAGAATGATTGATAAAAGGAATTTTTTGAGATTGGATTGAAGAACAAAATTGTTTGAGAGGTTCTGAATTAATCCCTCAAAACCACACCCAACTACAATTTCATTTGATTGATGCTTTGTTTGCCACCATCATGTTTATAATGGAGGTAGAGATAGTATACTGTAAATACAGATAAAAGAAGAGCAATTGAATTTGGTTCACAATTTACCGAGAAGATAAATAAATAGAAATTTTTTTTATTTAGTTCATTAAATAATATTGAAATTATTTTTTAATACTTTAATATGTCCTGATATTAATTATTATAAATTAATTAATATTTCAGAAGATGAGTGTGATTTGATTTTATGATTATTTAACATGAACTGGTTGGCATTGATTGTGATGGACATTTGATATTGAGGGAACAGAAATCATGATTCCTAGGAATAACGAACCAATTCCTAGCAAGGATCTATTTTGTTGGTAACAAGTATTAGTTCTTTTTAACAGATTTTATTCAAATCAAGTAGCAAAATGTTATTTTTCTCATTAAGTAATATTAAATCGTTATCATGATTCAGTAAAATCGTTATCATAATGACTCAGTAAGAGTGTTGTGATGTTATTTTCAATATATATTTTTTTTGGCGGAAACTTCATTTTTTGGGAATTTATTTTTAAAAGATAAATCAAACTTGATCTAATGTCAAAATATCTAGAAACTAAATGTTTTCTTTCTACTAGTCATTTGAACTATACACTACAATTAATATGGTCTTGACCTGTTAAAAATATCGAGCGAGTCAGGACATTGAGTCTGCTGGTCCGCAAAAGTCCAGTTCATAGAAACTCGCATAAATAAATAGACAAATAAAAATTTGCACTTATGTATATTCATTACTCTACTTCTAGATTTTTGTATGAACATTCCAAATTTTTTTATGACTAGAAAAGGCAAGTATTGTGTATTTTTGAGTGTGCTAAAATTTGAATAATACATGGTGTATATCAAAAAAACGAATATGAATATGATGAAAATGTTGAGTTATCAATTTATCATCCAATTTTCCAAAGTCTTTACCTAATTTTGTAAACTTGTTAAAGTTTCTTAATTTGTTGAATATTGAAAACTTTATCATGAGAATTAAAAAAAAAATAGACGGGCTGGCTTATGCGGGACAAGCTAAAATATTTAGCTCGCATTGAAAATGCAGGGCTGACCAGCCAGCTCGCATTTTGTGGGCCAAGTGCGGGTCAGGCTGACCCGTATTGCCACCCCTAACACTACACTAAAATCTTTTATTAATAACTAATTTTATAAATAAAAAATAATTAGTCATTATATAATGATCAATTTAGATATCAACTTATAAATTAAAATTTATTGATAACTAAAATAGTTTGGTTTCTAAATTGACATTATAGTGAATTGGTTTCTAAGTGACATTAGTTACCAAAGTTTTAGTTATAAAAAAAATTCGTTTCTAAATTTATCCCAATTCAAATACAACTTTAGAGACAAATATTTTTGGTAGTTAAAACCTTAGTAGTTAATGTTAGTTAGAAACTATTTTAGTCACTAATAAATTTTAATTTATAAACTGGTATCTAAATTAATTTTTATAGTAACTAATTATTTTTTGTAATTAAAATTGTGATTATAATAATAAATTTTCTTGTTGTGATAATTGTTAAATGTCACTAACAATAGAGATTAAAAACGAAATTTTAGATAAACCAACAAATAAAAATATATGGGACTAAAAGTTCAAACCTAAAAATGTATTTAAGCTTATCACTACAAAACTCTAGCACAAGTTTAGTGTTTAATTAATAATAATTTAGACTTATTAAGGTAGAAGACGGTTTTTAATTTTAAGATCAACAAGAATAATTTAAATTTAAGAGAAAACAAATTTATTTCAAATTCAAAAGATTAAAGTCGTATCTAAAGCTAAAATAAAAAATAAAAAGTGTATTTTTCGTTAATTTCTTTACAGGTGGAAATTTAAAAAGTAATTATTTTGTTATTATCAGCAATTTTAAAAATATAATTAAGTTACCGTTGTTACTTATGTTTTCTGAATTGTGTGGAGGATGATAAATCATGTTGGACTTTAAGGAGTCTAAATTTGAATTTTGTTATACACACAATTCAGAGACACATTAAGATGTTAGGTATTATTCTAAAATAAGTATGAACAATGATGTTGTTGATTTTGTGAAACAAGATCCTAAATGAGAACTTAGGTCTTTCATGTCATTCGCGTAATTGAGTTATAAAATCAATATTGATGTAATTGTTAAAGGATGTATCATTCTGCTTGTGGAGACATTATTAAAGAAAGTTGTGTGAACTAAATTAGTAATTCCTCTTTTTACTTTGGCATTAACAAATCCTTTTATGAAGAGTTTATGGTTGTTACATTGACGATAATTTTTTTTTTTTGTAAATTGTGGTTATAGATGGTTGTTGTTAGAATAAAAATCAATTTGTTAACTTTTTTCTTTTTCTTTTACATCGTTCTTTGGATTTTTAAAGAAAGAAAGATGAATTGTCTTAAAAATTATGAAATTTAAGATGTCTCATTTATTGTGGAGCCATTATCAGAGGGAGCAATGAGAACTACATTAGTCTTTCCTTTTTTTACCATAGCATTATCAGATCCTTTTATGCAGAGCTTATGGTCGGTACACTAAGGATAAAGATTTTAGTAGATTGTGGTTATAAATGTTTGTTGTTAGAATGTAACTCTACTTTGGTTGTCAACTTTTTTTTTTTCAAACTATTTTTTGTTATAGGTGACATCAATTATGACCAAGGCCAAATGGATCGGGTCACAATCAAATCATGATGTTTGGGCTTGTGTTACACTTTTGAGTAAAAATTGTGCCGTGACTAATGACTATAACTTTTGGTCTAGTGGTAAATGCTTGATCCTAACATTTCTTAAGTTTTTAAAGGAAGATGGATGAAATGAAAGGGTCTATAAATTGATATTTTAAAATTGATAGTGTGTTTAAAATATTGACATTAGATTATTTTAATATTAAAAAGTCAAAGTATAAATAGAAGTTTTATAAACGATTTTTATTATTTAAAAACACATTGTCTATGTAGAAACCACTTTTATATAGCTCTTTCACTTCTCTTTAGAGTTTCTCACTCCCCATTCCTCTGTTTGAAGATTGGAGATTGTTGGAGTGATCCTTGTAGCGAACTCTCAACTTCTATCTAGTTGGATTCTCTTTTAGAATAAGTTGGTTTTCTTTCATGGGTTTGTTTGTTCTTTCTTATGCATGTGAGTTCCTTTAGCTCGCATGTGGCGTTTCAGTCTTCTATACAATTATTTGTTGATCAGTTGTTCCAATTGCGTGTCATGAACATGTTTGTGTTGTTCCTAGGTATAGATAGATCATTCAGTTAGTTTAAAGGAAATTTGGTACTCTTTGAGTTTTTTAGTTGTCTACGAGTAAGAGAAAATCTAATTGCATTGTTTCTAAGTTATACCTATGTTGAACTTACCAACTATATGATTGTATTATGAGTTATATAAATGATTGAGGTGTGTGATGAGTATTATATGTTGAGTTGGGGTTAGGGATTCTAAATTGTATGAGTTAGTTGCTTTATAGGATTTTGAAATATAGTCTGATTAGTACCATAATTGAGTGTTAGAAATTTTCCAAATATGTGATATGTGAGATAATATGAGATACTCATATGGTCAATTATTTCCAATAGATGTAGATGTGGTCCATTTGTCAATCAATTTTATAATTATTGTATAAATTTTGATATTGTAATCCCATATAATTGACACCAACTACTCTTATATAATTGACAACAACTATTATGTGATGGGGGTAGAGAACTCTATAAATTTCTATAGATTTCACATGTGCTTTGAATCATCAAATATGCTCTCTTCGCTCTTCTACCGTATACTATACCATCAAAGTATCAAAGTATAGAGATTGGGAGTTTGAAATGAAAAAACACATTAAAGGATTCTTATGATAGTGACAATGACTAAAGGTTAATCCTTATCCTTTTTCCACATTAGTTTTACATTTGATATTAGAGCAAGGTTAAATACCTTTGCCTTTGCCTTGTTTTGGATCTATTGCGGTTATCCTTCTGGATTCTTTATTTGTGGTTTTTTTTCTTTATGTTTGGTGTCAAACCTAATATTATCAGCATTGGTGGTGTCGCTAACCCACCGTTGCGTGTTGCTGTTAGGGGTACAAAAGGTCTTGGAGCAACGACACTACGACCCTTCGAGGCTTTGTCGAAATTGCTCTAGGGAGTCCGAGATTTGTTTTATGTACTCATGTAATGCGAAATGCTGCTACTTGCTTATGACAATTGATACCATGTGTTTGGACAATGGGTGTGATGATTATTTTTAGGTTGAAAATGAATTAAAAATACACATTCTGTTTTGTTAAAATAACGAGGAGTATATAATTTTGTTTTATATCCATTTTTATGATGAAATATTTACTGGTATGATGGTCAAATAGTGCATTTGTGCATTTTGTTTGAATTACAGTATGAGTTAATTTAGGATTGACATATGATTTTTTTTAGATCTATCTGATGAAAGAACTCGTTCATATAAAACTGAAGAAAATATTACTATATGTTTATTGTACGTACTATATGTTCTTATACGTAATATATGTTTTGTATGTACTATGTTTTTTTGTATGTAAGACGCGTGTTTGCACTGTAAAACATAATAGTTTTATCATTTGGTTTTGGTTTATATGAGCCTAATTGAGTAAGACTTTATCCCACAGACAAGTTTTATGTCACTAAATTCATAACTAGAAAAATGTCATTTAAACACTAACGAAATCGGTCGCTAAATGGGTAAAATCGATGGCAAACACCTCTAGCCACCGAACATAAAGTGGCAAAAACCTTAGTCGCAAAACTTTTAGCCACCGAAATTGTAGTCACTAATCAGTTACTACAAATTTTGGTCACCTTGAAGCATTGGAGACCAATGTCACAACTGAACTTTCGATCGCAAATAGGTACGTTTGTTAATTTAATTAAAATAGTATTGGTGGCAAAATCAGTGGCTAAAACAGTACCTAAATCAATGGCTATAATTATATTTCAAACAACCAAAAGAGAGGTGAAAATGGCTTATTCAAGAACTACAGCCTTCAATCTTATAAGTTCAAGCTTCTTGCATATGAAATTGCAACAAGGATATGAAACCCTAACATAGAAAAAATAACCCAATGTGGAAAAAATCCCAATGCAACATAAAAAAAACATTCTGACCTGTGTAAGCGATAACAAGAACGGACACGGAGGATGGATGCAATACCTCGCAAAGTGAAAGAAAATGGAGACGGGGATCGTGAGTTATGAGATTAAGCAAAATGGGGGATGAAAATATAATAGGGCACGTAGATACAACTGAAGCGTGAGTTTGGCCAGTGAAAATATAATAGGGAAAATAGAATAAAGTTTCCTAACCTAGAAACAGAAATGGAGTTTGGCTAGAATACACAAGAAACTCCACAAGCTATGACGAAAACACAAGTTGTTGACGAATTTACGTTCAAACACGAGTTGTCCAGAGTTGTTGACGAAGCTAGGGTTTGGCACGAAACGTTGGAGCATAAGTGTGACACAAAATCGAATTTGGGGGTAAACTGAAAATCACTCAATTTGGGAGTCGAAAAGAATTGAGGGACAAGTCGAAAGGAATGGAGGAAAGGATTGAAAATAAAATTGAAAATAGATTAGCCACCGAAATACTATTCAATGACTAATATTTTAACTGGTGGGAAATTGGATTTATGTGTTAGCCACCGAAATCCTTTTGGTCGCTATTTAGCCACTGCAACAAATGTAGTCACTAATAAATTACTTTAGTCAGTGGCTAATTCGGTGGCTAAAATGAGCACTTCCATTCTATTATTCACATCCACTGATTTAGCTATCGAATTGTTGCCACCAATATTTGTGATCGCTATTTCAGTCGTTATATGAACCAATATCACTAATAATCCAATCAGTCGTTGTTTCGGTATCTAATTTGACACTGATTCAAATTGATGGCTATTTTGGTGGAAATTAGTGACCACATTGTTTCGATGGCTAAATGACATTTTTCTAGTAGTGATTCTAGATTCATTCATTAAGGCGTGTGTTTGCATCGATAAAACATAATAGTTCTATCATTTGGTTATATGAGTCTACCTAAGTAAGACTTTAGCCCACAAAGTTTTATGTCACTAAACACATTCATTCAGACATGTGCACATCTGTAAAACATAATATTTTTATCATTCAATTATATGAGTCTAGTTGAGTAAGACTTTAACCACATACAAGTTTTATGTCACTTAATTCATTCATTAATCCATGTTTGCATTGGTAAAACATGATGTTTGTTAAAGTCTCAAATTATGTTTGTTATAGTCTCAATATGATGAATATGTATTTTAAAATTTGCAATTTCTCAATTTGTGAATATTTCTGATATCCATGTTATTTCTAAAATAAAAAAAGGATAATTATAAGTTTTGTAAGAAGAAAGTTCTTCTCTATTATGGGTATTGATTATGTTAGTAGAAAAATAGAATTATTGTTATTACTTAGACTCGCACTTGCACTCCAAATGCTCTTTGTATCTATGGAAAGTGGAAGAGGTTAAATTGTTACTCTTGACATTAATAAAGATAAACTTTTTACTAGTATTCGAGTTCTGATCAACATGACAATGTGAGAGATTTATTAAAGGTTATTAATGAACAATTCATCACATTTTTTAAATCTCTTACCAACAATATAATCATGTATTTTTCTCATACTCATACTCATACCCAATTGAAAAAGTCGGGTATTTTTCATACTCATGCCTATATCCAGTAAATGCAAAGATTCTCCTTAAAAACGGGGATGAGTCAGAGTAATACTCACATGGACTGGTTTAGTTGTCATCTTTAGTCTATGCTAACAAAATTTGTTCCTTTTGGGTATATTATTTTACTTTTTAGAGGTAAGCTAGGTTTAAAATTCAATTTTTAACTATTTGTATAGTTATAAAATAAAATACAATTACAAAATAAAAATATAAGATATATAAGAAAATGAAAAATCTCACTATATATTGCTATAACATGTTACTTTTTTAATTTTAAAATATAATAATAAAACAAAAATATCAAATATATTGCTATTTTATATATTTTTAATTTTTATCTTTTAATATATAAGGGTAAAATGAAAATATCAAATGTATTATTAGTATAATCATAATCTATAATAATATATAAAAAGATACTCTCTTTCATGTCCACATCTCGTTATTCACGTTTTATCTAATTTTTTTTTATCTTTAATAATTATTTTTAAAATGTATTTTTTATGAACAAATTTATTTTTTAATTTTACATTTAACAACTATTTTAAAAATTAATTACATATCTTTTGTGTCGGGCATGTGTTTTCGCTAATAATAACAATAAGGTTAAATTATACCTTTGATTCCCATTTTCGTAGCAAAATTTTAATTTGGTCTCTCAATTCTTTTTTATCTCAATCTGGTCTCTATTTTGGAAAATTTGATGCAATCAAGTCCTTTCAGTGATGTAGTAACCGTGATAAATGGGATGCCATGTGTCAGCTTCTGGATTTTTTGAATTTTTTGAAATTTTTTATTTGTTTTTTTAAAATTAAAAAAAAAAATTTGCCATGTGTTAAGCTGACATCGTGTCACATGGCAGTGAGAGTGCCACGTGTCACTATTATGGCATGTGTCATTTTCTCATTCTCAATTTGGTCCATGTATTTTAATTTTTTTCTCAATTTAGTCCATTTTTTTTAAATTATGCAATTTTGTCCCCCTCCAAATTGAAACAAAAATTATAAAATGTTATACAAATATTTTTATTAAATTTGATTTTTTTTATTCAAATTGATATTTTTATTATATATTTTTAATAAAAATAATTTTATTTAAATTTATTTCACATTCAATTTTACTCAAAATTGTTTTCAAATTTTAAGTTTATTTGCTTTTGATTGTTACATAAACAAATTAATTTTTCTTAAATTATATAATTGTTATTTTTATACCAACTAAAATATTTATATAGAAATTATTGAATTTTACACCTTTTAAAAATATGTAATTATTTAAAATATAAATTCAAATAAAAAATAATATTAAATTATGATGTAATAAAATATCAATATAATTTATGAATTTTTTTGTTATTAACATATTTTCTATTAACAACTTTGAAACAATTTTAAATAAAGTTTAATGTAAAATATAAATTAAAATAAACTTAATCTTGTTAAAAATATTTACTTGAAATATCAATTTTGATAGAAATATTTGTACACATTTATATAGAAATTAAATTTGGTTTTAATTTGGAGAGGGACAAAATTGCACAATTTTTTGCACAACTTTTATAAAAATTGAGACTAAATTGAGACAAAAATTAAAATACTGGACCAAATTGAGAATAGGGAAATGATACATGGCATAATTTTGACACGTGACACTATCACTGTCACGTGATACAATGTCAGCTTGACACGTGGCAAATTTTTAATTTTTTTAAAAATTAAAAATAAAAATAAATAAAAAATAAAAAAGTCAAAAATAAATTAAAAAAAAAATCAAAAAATCCAGGAACTGACACGTGACATCCCATTTAACGGAAAGAACTTGATTGCATCAAATTTCCCAAATAGGGACCAAATTGAGATAAAAAAGAATTGAGGGAACAAATTGAAATTTTGCTACGAAAATAAGGACCAAAGATATAATTTAACCTAACAATAATAATAATAATAATAATAATAATAATAATGAGGATATCCTCTTTTATATAATATATAAAGAAGATATTCTCTTTTTATTTACATTTCGTTATTCTAATTTTATCCTTAATTATTATTTTAAAAATTAATTATTTTATAAATAGTTTATCTTATTCTAAAAATTTCTTTAAGAATTATTTTAAAAACTTATTTTCTATATATATTTTATTTTTTAATTTTAACAGTTATATATCTTTTATTAATTTTAACTCAAATTTTTATAAAAGTTAAAAAATACAAACACACATACATGATTTCACTAATAATAACAATAATAATAATAATAATAATAATAATAATAATAATAATAATAATTATTATTATTATTATTATTATTATTATTATTATTATTATTAGTATTATTATGGGAACATATACAATTGTATATTATTTATCGTATCGGATCCTAATTTCAAAATTTGCTTCGAATAATTCCAAATGTTTGAGTTTAGATTGTGAGATCAAGATTCATTTTACTCACTACTCGATCGTATCTGATTTTGATTCGAATATTCTGAGTTAGGTACACGTTATTGGATTCTGAATTATTTATCGTTATATGCGTTAGAAGCTTATTTTGTACTTTTGTTCTTCTTATTATAAAATATGAACAATTTTAATTTTCATATATTAAACTGTTCAATTTTAGTTTATAAGTTTTAAAATAAAAAATTTGTTTCTTAGAACTAATTGTTCTACTTTAGTAAGCAATTCTAATGTTATTGTTAACATACTATTTAAAGTTTAATATTTTTTGATCTTCCAATTGATACGAAGGTACAATTAATACAGTGATCATTTATATATTAAGTTTTAATTTATTTAACTATTTTTAAAATTAAATATTTAATACATTTTTATAATTATTTACAATAGTATGTAATTTATTTATGAACCACTCCAATATATCCAGAAGCAACCAACACCAATATATCCAACAGAATATATTTACAATAATTTATTTATTCCGATCTTGTACCAAATCATAAAAACCTTGTTTTAAATAAACAATTTATAATTTCTTTGGCATAATTTATTTTTAAAAATAAAAGTCGAATATTTTCTATATTTATACCCATATCTAATCCATACAAAAAATTTTAGACAAAAGGTGGATTCATTCGATGCTCACGACGCAAGTTTATTCGTCATTTCAACTGATAGTGTCTTCTTGTATCTCCATAATTTTCTTCCTGTTTCCTGTAATTCGTTTTTTCCATTTTGTTATTATATAATTTAAAAATTATATTTTAGTTTTTAGTTTAACCAATCTAAACTAATTTGAATTGTAAAAAAGAAAAAAAGTAAATTTTAATTTTTACAATCAGGAAGTTATTTTCTTTTTCTAAAACTATGGCTTCTGATTATACATTCAGAAAATTAACGATGACTTTTAGATTATACAATTCAAAAATCAAAAATACTTCTCGATTTACAATCTCTAAGCTATTTTTTCTAAGATAATTTACAAGTCCCTAAGCTCCGGGATTGTATAATCCACAAAATAAATTTTGACTTCCAGATAATCAGGAAAGGATCAAGTTGGAAAAATCTTTTATGGAGGTGCAGAAAGAAAGTTACGGAGGTGCATATAGAAACTGCCCGCAAAGCTCCATTCACATAGGCCCAACACTACAGTACAAATCTAATGGAATCCATGTTACTTTTACCTTCCTTTTTCGTAATTCATACTCCATTTTTTTAATTTCTAAAATGACTACACTATACTTATTTATATAAAACCTTTTTAATATATCTAACTTTCTTTTTGCTTTTTCCTCTTCTCATGTGACTTAATATTTGATATCTCATATTCATTACAAGTGAGTTTCAAGAATTTCATAATAAATTTCCATGGAGATGAAACTACTGAAATTCAAGTAAAATAATACCTAAATAAATGAACTATTATTGTAATTTATTTTTTCCTTTTTCATTGATAAATGTAGCAAATCATGTTTTTTTATGCTCATTTTAATTTTGAATAAAGATGATAAATAAATTTGTTTCATAAATATTGTTTGAATTTATCACCGTTTTGATAAAGAAAATTTCCAAATAACTGTATATAAGTATAGATATGGATAATATTTAATTTTTTCAATTTTGATGTTGTTTGTTGTATTTAATACGTTATTAGTCCCAAATTTTAACATTTGCTGTATAGTAAATACATTATAAACCTTTTTCTAATGACAAGAATATGCCTATTTCTTTTAAGGAAATTCAATAAAAATTTGATATGAAGCCCGCATTATCAAATATCATAACCACTTAAAATTTACAAATGAAATTAAGTTTATAGCAAAAATGATACATTCGAACCGTAAAGTTGTGTTATAAAATTAACAAATTTTAATATTGAATTTAACAAAAGTTTGTATGATTATAAATTTAATATAAAGTCATGAACTGATTTCAATAATATATTTACATTCTAATATTTTCTTAATTTATTAATATGGAATATATTTACATTCTACTATTTTTCTTAATATATTAATATGGAATTGGTTACATAAATCATTTATGTTAATCAATACTATTTTTTATTTAATTGAACTAATATATTCACTTTGAATAAATCAGTTTTTTCTTTCTCATTGAAAGTTAATATTTGATTCAATAAACTAACTCGAATACTGAGTTTACTTTTTCCTGTTTGATTTTTCCATTTATAGTTTTATTTTACTTTTATATTAAATAATATTAGTCAACAGTACATGTCATAAGAAGAAAGGTTGATGAACAAAAAATAAATATCATTCACATGCCCAATTTCAAATATTAAAAAAAATTAAGAAATACGAAAATGTTAGAATATTACATTAGAAAAAATATAAAGAAAATATAAAATGAAATTATAAAACATGCAAAAGATTTAATTGAATAAGAATGATATATAAAAAATGAAAAATAAATACTGAGTTTATATTTTTATAGTTTCCAAATAATATTGTTTAGAAATTGTCATTGAAGCATGAGAAATTATAAAAAATGGGGGAGATTGTTGATATTGAAGAAGAGTTTCAAAGATCTAAGTGAGGATGAAGATGTTTTTGATGGTAATCGAAGATATTGATGCTAAAGTTTAGAGTATAGAATCTAACTTATGTATGTGTTCTTCTCACAAGGTATATACTAACACTTTTTTATCCCGCACATTTAACCCAAGAAAGAGAAAATGCTTTTCAAAAATTTAAATTATAAGCTTACAAGACTTTTGAAGTGTTTTAATTGATTAAATTTATTTAAACATGTAATGAGAGCATATTTAATTGAATAAAATGATTAATAATTGATTATTTCAAAGAGATGCTGAAAAAAAATTGAAATTCACTTAAAATAATCTATTAAGAGCTTGGCTCAATAGAAGCATAAACAAATATTTTAATTAATGGTTAGTTAGAAAACTCTATATAAGATTCACTCTAAATTTTTTAGATAACTTTCAAGATCAAAAAAGCAAATCAAATTGATATTTTTTGAAGTTATTTACACAATTTTGCAAGAGCTTTCTAACTTTGGAAGATTAAAAAAATTGTGCTAAATTATCAAGTCTAAGTGATTGCTTTTGTTGTGCTAAACTATTTTCAATTTATTTTCTGAAAATTTTCAATATTTGCTTGCAGATTTGTTAAATTAGTGGGTGTGCTGGTACTGTCTTTGGTTGTTGTTCTACTGCTATCATTTTAATAGTTTGTTGCATGTTTGCTTGATAATACATAAATCTTCTTGGATGATTAGAGTGGATAAGGTTAAGATATTCTTGTAAATTTGTTTATGATAATTGCAGCATAAATTTTTTGTTCCTAGTATTTGTATGATTCAAGCCAAAACTATTCAATAATCAAGTTCTAAATTATTGTCTTAAAATACATTTAACTTATATGAATTTAGATATTTAAAATAAAATAAAATACTACAAAAAATACTATTTTATTTCCTACTAAAATACTAGGAACAATGACAAAATAAAATATCATGCATCCTCGTCCACTAGAACATATGTAGTTATTATCATAAATAAATTTTCATTTATGTGTCACTATATAGTGAAGACCTTTTACATTGGTATTAGGTCCGGCGTCATTGCAAGACACGTAAATTTATATTGCATGAAAATTCTACGATGTAAATTTACGTTGGACCTATCATAGTAAATGTTTCATTTTATGTCGGATATTACTAGGTTCAATCCGCGAAATTTAATTAATTAAATAAATAAATAATTAATAAATGCAAGTAGTGAGAGTCTTTATGGCATTAAATGTTAATTGTTGTGATGTGAAAAAATACTAGTTCAAATGGTTGAGAGTATTTGGTTGTTATGAAAGGACTTAAGTTTGAGTCTAATGTATGTCATTTATGTGTTATTTAATTGATTTTATTTTAATAATAAATTTCTTGATCATGATGAGTGATAATATAGTTTTAGAATTTTAGGTATTATCATGAAACATGAATTGGTTGAATGGTTATGCATTAACTTAACATTAACATGATTATGTGTTCAAACCTTGGTATATACATGAATTAAGTTTTCTTTTTGCCAAAATTTCTGGCAGTCAAGGGGCTGGAAAACCACCATGGAATATCCATTGAATGATAATTAAAACCTAATTTTAATGGCATCCTCGTTGTTGGGCCACAAACTCTGTGTATTTAAATTCATATAGTTTTGTTTACAAATTTCATGTATTCTGGATGATCAATATGGTTAATATGTGAAAATGCGTAATTGTGAACCTAAACACGTGAGTGCAACCTATTGAGTCGAAAATTAATAGAAATCGAAAAATTTGGGTTGGTTAAGGTTCGCCAGTGCAGGGGGAAATTTTGGGTTCTTGGAACAGTATGAACTGCCTGGCGGCACCCTGATTACCGCCAGGCACTATACCAGAGAAGTGGGCATTGTGTGTTTGGTGTACAATGGAGGTTGAGAAATTTACTCTAGGTCCTTTGGAGTATTAAAAGGGAACGAGGATATGCTGGGTAGGGATTAAAAAGGATAAGCAATGCATGCGATGTGACTAAGTGAGAATGTTAGGTGATGATTTGGTTTTAACATATTGGGGTGCCAAAATAGTGCCTTACAAGTTAATTAAACTAGGATTCTGTTGGATGGTGAGGCGGAATATAACTTAGTAGTTCAAGAGGTTATGTGGATTTGTATAAGTTGAGAATGTGGGGTAAATATAGATTAAGGTATGCTTGTTATGTCACTTGTAATTGGGTGAAGATTGAGATAATATTTGGAAATAGGGATGGGTTATGGTTAGTATGAGTTGAGCGAGGCGTAATGTGGGTGAGTCAGATTGATCTTAAGCAAATCAACTTATTGAGATACTTGGATTGGTGAACCTATATGGGTGTAGGAACATTGGTAATAAGATAACCAATACGAGAATTGATACTCTGAATGTGTGCAATTGCGTGACTGAGGGTTAACAATTGGATGAAGTGCCGCAAAACCAGTACAGTTCGTTGTACTAGTGTGGTGCCTGGTGACAGGGTGCGACCCGCCAGGCGATAACTACTATCCTAGAGGATCTTTATGACGTGAAGCGCCTGGTGGTGAGGGACGTCCTATCAGGCAATAGTTGTAGAGTCAGAGACGCGAGGCGCCTGGCGGCATGAGGATGGGTTGTAACAATCACCACAAAAAAACTACAATGAAATGGACATTTAAGAACTTGTTTCAGTTTAGCATGTTGAATATCAAATAAAGGATTTTGATAAAGTGAAAGAAGAGTTGGTGAACAGAGAAGGTAAACTTAAGATAAAGGTTGGCCCACACAGGAAGAAGATTGAGTTCTACATGTTCAAGGGTATTCATTAATCTTCGAATTTGGAATACCCTTGAACCTGTTCAAATCAATGTTCTCCTTGAGTGATTCAATCTCTGCTCTCTTTGATATACAACACCCCAAACTGAAACAAGTTCCGAAATACCCATTTCATTGTATCTCATTCTATTGGTGGTAGAAATGAACCAAGGTGAGTGTAAGACCCGAGAAAATTAAATAGTTAATTAAATAATTATTTAAAAATACGGGTAATACAAGCCTTTAAGGAATTTAATGCGGAGTGCTATGACGTGGAAAAGTACTAGCTCAAATGGTTGAGAGTACTTGATTGTGTGAGAGGACTTGGTTCAAGTCCTATGTATGCCAATTGTGTGTTATTTTAATGTGTGCATTATTTGGATGATATACTTGAATGCTAGACGTGATAATAACATCTTAAAGTCATAGGAAATTATCACAAACATGATTTGGTTGAATTGGTTGTACACTTGACTCGCTAATTGATGGGTTGTGGGTTCAAACCTTGCCAAGAACAAAGTTACTCTCTTTTTGCCAAATTTTTCTTTTGGCATGATTAGGAAGGGGTTTAGAAACCCTAGTAGCTGATGCATGGGCAATGTAAGGGCTGAAAAAACAATGGGTTAACACTCATTGAATGACTTTAATCAGATTTTTAATTAAGAAATTCGTTTTAGCAAATTAAAGTGTAATTAAGTGAACATTAAGATTGAGAGAGGGAGAGATTAGACAGAGAGAATGTCTGAAATTGAGGGGATCCATTGGACAGTGGAGTTTTCGTGAGTGGGTACTGGTTGCAGAGAGAGAGAGAGAGTTGGAAGTGAAGCCATTATTAGAGAAGAAACAAAGCTTGAGAGAGTCTTTGGGTTAGTTACACACATCCAATTCAAATTTGTGCAAGGATTCCAGGTAAAGGGAGTTGTCTCCTATGTTTGATTGATTCGTGTTGAATAATTGTGCGTTGCCATGAAATATTGCATGATTCCCCTCTGTTCTTGATTTTTGCTTGAACAGCCTGGCGGCGATGAATATCTGCCAAGCGGCGCGACACTGTTCGCATTTCTTTTTGGTTGTCTTAATGTTGTTTGTACGAGAATCGATATGGTTTCTGAAATTGATGTGTGCAACCTCTATTGGATACCTTGTTGGTCTAAAATCAATTAAAATTGGGGGTATGGCAAAGCTTCAGGTATACTCGTGCATGAATTGAATTGGTTTTATTCAAGAGAGTAAGGATCGAAAAACTTTTATAAATGGAATTAGGAGCAGAAAGTTAGTCCATTATATATGTATTGTCGCATCTTGGTGAATGTAAGTGGTAGGGATGAATACTGGAAAAAGGGTTGAATCTGTCGCAGGTATGAAGAAGCCTGGGTTATGTGTGGTACTGATACACCGCCTGGCGGCGCTTTGCTTGTCGCTAGGCGATGGCGAGGCCAGGGACTATTTTGCGATTATAGGTAGAAAAAATGAAGGAGGAACCTTGGTGAGTGAGTGGTTTTAAAATTATTGGTAACAATGGAAGTGGCAATATACTATGGTAATTAAGTATGTGGATGGTAATGGGTTGAAAGTATGACTAGGTTATGGTGTGTTGGTAGGAATGTTAAGGAAAGAAAGGGAGAAGGGTAATTTTAATTAATAGTTCATATACTGGAAGCATAGTCTTTGCATATGTGTGATTGGATAATTGTTGATCATGACTTATCAGCTTTAAGTATCATTCGTAACTTATATGCAATGATGGATAATATTGGATTATGTAATGTTGCATAGAAATACCAGTTATATGTAGTGGAGGTGTTGGATTGGGCAATAGTGGTGTTAAGCTAAAATAAATCTTTGGAGAATGTGACATTATGTTGCTAAATGCCAAGTCATGACTAGAGTAAATTATGAAGTGGATCATAGGTAATGGACCATGTGTGGTGTGACAATATTTTACCAATTCGAGGTTGAAAAATAAGAGAACATGATTATTTTGGTGTGGTTTAGTGGTATAAGTCCATGTGCTCTAACATGTGTAAGAAAATCGAATAGTGTGTATGCCACTGATGTAGCGTTTGGCGGCACTGGTGTGTGCGCTAGGCGATTGGACTAGCGTCAGAGGTCCCTGCATCATGTGACGCCTGACGACAAGGTGTGCTCCGCCAGGCAGTGACTGTAAAACAGAGGGTCTGAGAGAGCGCTGGCGCCTAGCGGTGAGGAGGTCCCGCTAGGCGGTCTGGACTAGTTTCGCCTAGTGGCACTTGGTGCTGCGCCGACAAAAAATCGAGCAGACTATGGCTTGTGTATGTGTTGCGTTTTAAGCAATGTTGCTATACTTGGATCAGGAGATGTTATGCCATGAGCGGGTAGGTTCATGGATGGTGGTTAACATGTAATGATATGAGCGGGGAGGTTTATATCCAGTTACTCTCGCGTGGGGATACGAGCGAGGTAGGTTCGTATGTTCCGTGCTCACGCTTAAGAGATGTTGCGTGCGGGGAGGTACGTGGCTGATGGATCACATGTGTTGGACTATGGGCGGGTATGTCCATAGAGCAGGACTACGAGCGGGGAGTGTATGATCCGCGAAATTTAATTAATTAAATAAATAATTAATTAATGAATACAAGTAAGTAGTGTATTTATGACATTAAATTTTGATGGGTATGACGTAGAAAAGTATTAGCTCAAGTGGTTGAGAGTACTTTAATTGTGTGAGAGGACTTGGGTTTGAGTCCTATGTATGCCAATTGTGTATTATTTAATTATTATTGTTTTAATAATATAATGGAGCACGTTTCGTATGATACCATACTTTAATTGGGTGAGTTAACATGAAACATGAATTGACCTGATGGTTTAGCATTAAATTGGCTTTGGCATGGTCATGGTTTAAACCTTGGTGGCGAAAATTTAATTCTCTGTTTGCTAAAAATTGGTATGGCATGAATAGGAAAATGTGGAGAGAACCCTAGCAGAATGGGGCAGCTAGGAAGGTTGAAAAACAAATACTAAAGGCCTTAAATAACAATAAAACTTACCATTAAAACTAAATTTTCGTTTTAGGCATTAAACCCCTTTAAGGCACCTTTAAAAGGCAATTTTTGAGAGAGAGGAGGGGTTTGGAGAAGCTGTTTTCTGAGGGCTTTTCAAGGGTGCGAAAATTGAGAGGGTTTTGGCAATTGAGAGCATAGTGAAGGGAGGGTGTTAGACTGCCTAGTGATCAAGGAGGGATTTCCAACATTCTGCATTTTTTTAAGCAAGGGAAAATTCCAGGTTAGGAGAGCTGAACCTGAAATTCTATCTTAGTTGCATTGTCTTGATTGATTTTGATGAAGCTATGCCCTGAATTTTCGTGCTGCACATGAGGGAATTTGGGGTTGAGGGTTTTGGGTACTGATTCATTGGATTTGACCTAAATGTATGTATATATTGGGGTTGTGTTCTGTATATTATGTGATTATGTAAGGTTGGGTGGTTGGGGCATATTTTCGTGTCCAAATATGCTCATATGTCTAATGAAGTTTTACTGAATGAATTGGTATGTTTTGGTTTGTGTGTTGAGTCTCTGGTGCATTGTTTGTGTGCGTGAATCAATGTCAGAACCTGTAATTTTCGCTCAGGCGAGCTAGGCTCGCCTAGGCAAGATATGCAAGGACTCGTACCCTTTGTCTGCTCGAGGCTATCGCTCAGGCAGAGGATGTTTGGTTTGGGCGAAAGGTCATCTCGCTTAGGCGAGTGAGTCTCGCCTAAGCGAGAACTCGAAAGGGTTGGGTGATTTGGCTTGGGCATTCCGCTCAGGCGGGAAATCCCATTGTTTTGAGCGAAAGAGTATCTTGCTCAGGCGAGAGTCTCTCGCCTTAGCGAGAACGCGAAGAATGTATTGATGGTAGCTTAACTCGCAGCCCAGGCGAGAGGTTTGATTCTTGGGCGAAATGTAATCTCGCCCAGGCGAGTGTAACTCGCCTAAGCGAGAGTTCGAGGCTGGTTCTGTGTGTGGTGCTCGCTTAGGCGAGGTAATCTAGCTTAAGCGAGATGGACTGGAGTGCTTAGGCAAAGGCTTGAACATTAACAAAGGATGGTAGGATTATGTGTTTAAATGCATATGATTATGTGGTATTAAACTGATTGGTGGTGGACTTGGGAATGTGTGAACTATCATGCTTCTAGGGTATCTTAATGATGGGCTTGCTGGTGTTCCATGGGTTATGGCCCGAAACGTATCCTTAGGTTGTGGCCCTGGATAAGGGATAAGCACGTGGCATTCTATGGGTTGTGGCCCGGAATGACTTCCTTTGAGTTATGGCTCGGGATAGCGGATGAACACGAGGAACCTTTGAGTTGTGGCTCAGGTTGGCGAGTGTTGCCGGTGTGAGTGTGTTGGTTGTGGCCAGTACGGATGGGTCCAGATGGATTTCCCTCCTCAGTGTTTCACTAACGAGTTTGGTAGTTTTGGGACGTTACGGACTATGTTCGTATCTGGGAACTCCACCTGGTGTTACGGTGTGTGATCCATAGCATGGTTTTCGCACGTGCTCTATCGGTTGTGGCCGATAGGTGTGGCAACATGGCGCCTTGAGATACTTAATAGAAGATGTAGAACAATGCTAACATGGTTGTGGCCATGTGGAAGAACTAGAACGAGTCTCCCTGATGTACATTAATATACATGGTTGTGGCCATGTGGAAGGAAGGTAACGAGTCTTCCACGAGGTGCATCAGTATACATGGTAGTGGCCATGTGATAGAAATGGAGTAAGTTCTGTGGGAAATGAAAGGATATTATATTTGGTTGTGACCATGCGGTATAAGGGAAGAGTTTTGTGTTATTGATGTATTATTTTTATCAATTATACATGTATATGTGTGTTTGGTATATTTATATGTTGTTTTATCTTTTAGCTCACCCTATCTGCTTGTGTTTGGCGATGATCGTGTACGCGATACACGTGAGCAGGTGATGATGTAGGTGGAGCTGGTGAGGCTTAGCTGCGGAGAGGGGTTTATCATGGGATCCTTAAATTTATGTTCTCTTTATTTTATTTGAAATGGGATGTAAAGGCTCATGGAACATTTTGGTTATACTTGCAGTTTTGTATTTATGGACGTTTTAGTGAATCAATGAAGTTTTAAATTTCCCGTGTTTTTTGGAAAATGAGGTATTATTAAATGTAATGTAATTAATTACTTTATTCTATTTTATTAAATTCGTAATATCCTGACGGGATGTTACAGGGAGGTTCGTAGAGCAGGACTACGAGCGGGGAGGTTCGTAGAGGCAGGACCACGAGCGGGTAGGTTCGTGTGAGAATCATATTCCCGAGTCCAAGGCTAACCATTTGTGTGAATTTAAGGTTGAAAAGCCTTGGGATTAAGGTCTTTGCCAAGAACTAAATAGGTTAGTTAAGATGGGTGTCTTATTTATAATCTGTGATTATATATGTTACTTTTATTTTTAGGAGCTCACCCTTTCTGTTTGTGTATGCCGATGATCGTGTGATTCGTTACACGGGAGCAGATGTTGATACAGGTGATGCTGAGGATGCTTAGGCGACAGAGTGAGGGCTAGCTCGGGGCTTAGAGCTAGGAGTTTTTTTTTTTCTAGATTTGATTTATGGTTTTTGGATTTTGGAGATTGTAATATTTTCTCCTACTACTGTTTATAAATTTTGGCGCGAAGTTTAAATATTTTAAATTTTTCCCACATTTGGGAATAATAATATCGTGGCATTTTAATTTCTTTTCTTTCTTTATTTATTTAATTAAGTAATATTCCTTAGAGATGTTACAGTGAGCACGAGGTTCAATTTTGATTTTAAATATCTTGAAAGTAAAAAAATAAAATTGCACTTTTTTTACCAATACAACGTATACGTACAACAAACGACAAACACAACAAAAAAAGTACCCAATAATAAAAAGTTACATTGACAAATGAAAATGCAAAAAAAAAAAGCAAGCAAACATTAACGACAAAGTAAAGCCAACTACGACACCACTATTTCATCGGAGAACAAACCCTAACTTACAAGAGAATTTTGGTGTTTTCGCATAGTGAGAAATGAGGAGGAAAACCCTAGATCTATGTACAAAGAAATTTACACCAGACATCTTTTTATCCAAAGTAAAGCATATCACATACGTCAAATTCTGTAGTGTTTGACATAAATGATGTGTTTTATGTTGGATAATAAAAAATACGACGTAAATTGCTTCAACTTATTTATACAAATGCTGGCACACTTTTATGTCTTTGTTGTTAGATGTAAATTAGGTGATGTAAATGACTACTTTTGGGTTAGTTTATGTTATGCGTTTTTCGTGCAATGCATTGAGTACTTATTAATTAATTTCATTTATTATTGTTATTAAAATATAATTTTTTTCTTTCTTAAAACAAATTAGAGTATGAAAATATTTTTAGTACTTTTATTTTCAAAATTTACTATCTTTTCACTTGAATCTAAATTAAGTATTAATTTGAACAAACTTCTTTATTACATTTGTATAACTGATATTTTATATTTGATTTCTTAAAAATTATTTATATTCAAACTTACCGTCATAAAATGTATAAATATTACTACTAAAGAAAATCCTACAAACATCAAACTATATTTGGTTTGTTCAAACAACTTGTTTATCAAGTTGTTTTACACCTACAAATAGTTATAAAAGTTTTTAAATAGTTTTGTAGATTTGTAAAAATAAGTCAACATGTGTTAATTTCGGATTAAAGTGATTTGAAAAATACCTTTTACACCAAAAAAAAAGAAGAGACAACCAACATTGATTTAAAACTTAGCTACTCCAGATATACCATTATGGATACATCTACCATATATAAAACGAGCAGCCAATTTCATATACACAAACATTTACCTGCTTAAACATTCTTACATCTTCAGCTAAGATCAAATGATGACCATCATGAGTCCATTATCTTTTTGTTATATGGTATGTTACTTTTATTGTCAATGTTGTATTACTTTACCCTTTCATTTCAATCTTATGGTATTCACATCTTTTCATAGTATATGTTTAAATCATCTACAAGATTATCAAATGGTTGATCCTAGATACACATTTTTATGGCTAATGTTAATGGTTTATGAGCAGGTAAATATGGCGACTACATCTAAAGTAGTAATGATTTCATTATCAATAATGATGATGCTCTTTAGCACAACACTATCAGTTGTCTTAGAGTTTGATGAAAATCATATCAAGTCAACCACTTTTTTTTCTGAAAAAGTTGAGGTGGGGCCAGGAAAAATTGCAGTGAAGACATTATTTGATATTCACTTTCCAAAGGGTCACATTGGGATAAAGAGTTTTGATGTTGAAGTAGTTGATGAAGATGGTAATTTTGTACCTTTATATGAAGCTTACCTTCATCATTGGTTTGCTGTAAAATATATTGAAAACATTACCATGTCAGAATATATTAAACAATCTCACGATATTCGCAATGGTATTGAATATGAAAGAAATGATGGTGCATGCCAAGGTTTTTTGCTTCCACATTATTGGGGCTTGGGAGGAGAATCACAAGGAACATCTTCAAATCTCCCAGGTCCTTTTGCAGTTGAAGTAGGTAATCCTACAAAAATAAAGCACGGCTTTACAGAAAAATGGTTGTTTAGCATCATGCTCATTGATACACGTGGCACACACGATAGAAAAGGTTGTACAGAGTGTAGGTGTAAGCTTATGAATCTCCCAAAGGACTTTTACAATGTCACAACAAACATTAATGGTCAATTGCTGTCTAAAAATTATAAAGGAGGACTCTTTTGTTGTCAAGATAACTTACAATGCAAATTAAGAAATGGTTTCAAAGGCCCAACGAGAAAGCTTTCCCTAAAATACAAAATAAGGTGGGTTGATTGGGATGAACACCAAGTGCCTCTTAAGTTCTATATACTTGATTCAGCTGATCGTGTCATATCAAATGGTTCTACACCAATTCATGATTGTCAGGTAGATGATTTATTCGATATATTATACTTTTCAAATGAAAAGCAAACTTTTAAAACTCATTTATATTTCAAACAAAAATAATAGGCTATTAATTACTTTTCTCGTTGGCATGTGAGTAACATAACTTTCACAATTTGTTATATAGGTAGAGTATAAGATCCCGAGAAATCATGACAATGACTTTCCTCATGTTAAGAAAGCAAATATTCCAATAACAAAAGGTGGTTATCTTATACATGGCACTGCTCATATGCACACTGGTGTTGTCAATATTACTCTATATGGACAGGTAATATTTGATATTTGTTGGAGTTCCTATATAATCTATATCATGTAGATAAACTAATATCAAATTTTATGTGCTTAAACTTTGTTGATAAATTCTATATCTCTGTGAGAAATTTACTATTTTAATGGATACTCTATTTATTTATGTTTTCACTCAACTTAGGATGGAAGAGTCTTATGCACGTCGAATCCAAAATACGGAATAGGAAAAGAGGCAGGAAATGAAAATGGTTACCTAGTTGGAATGTCAGTTTGCAATCCAAAACCTGGTTCTATCATAATTAAAGATGGTGAAATTCTGACAGTGGAATCCATATATGAAAACAAGTTTCGAACTGGAGCTATGGGCATTTCTACATTTACTTGGCAGAACATATACCAAAAGAAGATTTGGAAATTTGATGTGAAACTATTTAGTTATCTTTTGTAATAGTCTATTTATAATACATGAATATCAGTTCTATATTGTACTAATGTTATTTTACTTTTAATATTGATTTATGATGGTATTATATTGTGTCTTTTTAATGTGTTATTCGGTAGATAAAATAATTTGTATACTAACTAATACACTAAAAAAAATCTACCAATTGATCTTATAATTTAATAGAAAACGTTGTGAAATTAGTGACAAGTTGAGTGTAAGAATAACAATATATTGTGCAAAGTTAATTATAAACCACACCAGAAAGAAGATGAAGAAAACAAAATAAATATAAAGTTGGAAATGAATAAATCATCAAAAATAAACATTTTTTGTTTACTTGAGATTCATATAGTTTACTCTTGGCAAAGGAACATCAAAATATATATAGTGGCTATTCATTATCACACGATCCGATGAATCTTTCATCAAATTATCTATTTTTAGACATTTAAAAGCAAGGTATAATTACTCGTATAATACCCAGTTTGGGACTACGGTGTCAAATAGGTACACAGTTTAAAAAATTATCAATTGCATCCCAACTTTTGAAAAAGTGCTTCAATTAGGTCCCTTTCAGACAGAGTTGACTAACGCCGTTAGTCAACATGTCACGTGTCAGTCTGTAGTTTTTTTTAATTTCTTTTAATTTTTTTTTAATTTTTTGAAAAAAAAAATAAAAATGCCACATGTCAAGTCCTTGGGTATGACATGTGGTATTGTCAGTGCCACGTGTCAGTATCACTATCAGATGCCATTGTGTTGATTTCGATTTAGTTCTCATATATGTTTTTTTTTTGTTTCAATTTAGTATCTAAGTATGTCTATCTGATTCAATTTTGTCCCAATTTTTTTAATAATTAAAATCCATTTTTTTATAAAATTAAAAGTATTTAAGTATAAAAGTTTAACAAAAATTAAGTATTTGATATTTATATTAAAATTTCATGGTAAAAGTCATTTTATTAAGTCATTTTTAATAAAATATAGTATAACATTCAAACCAATAAAAATTTTGGTTTAAAATTAGTAAGAGACAATATTGTTCTATTTAAAAAGAAATTAACAAAACATGAGTACTTAATAAAAAAGTAATTAATAAAGTAATATGTAAAAAGTCATTTTTAATAAAAAAAATAGTATAACATTTATATAAATAATAAATTTGGTCTGAAATTGAGAGGAACAATATAAATATTAGTACTTAATTTTGTAAAAATATTTATACTTAATTCTTTTTAATCTTAAAAAAAATGGATTACAAAAGTATTTTAGTTATTAAAAACAATTGGGACAAAATTGAATCAGATACACATACTTAGGTACTAAATTAAAACAAAAAGACATATATGGGGACTAAATCGAAATCATCACAATGACATCTGATAGTGACACTGACACATGGCATTGCAATGCCACGTGGCACTGACAATGCCACGTGTCACACACAGAGACTTGACACGTGACATTTTTTAATTTTTATTTTATAAATTTTTTTTAAAAAAAATTAAAAATTTAAAAAAAAAAAAACATAGACTGACACGTGACACGTTGACTATCTGAAAGGGACCTAATTGAAGCATTTTTTCAAAAGTTGGGATGCAATTGACACTTTTTAAAATCGGATACCTATTTGACACCCTAACCCCAGACTGGGTACTATACAAATAATTATACCTAAAAACAACTAATCCATTAAAGAAACAATTCGACAAACAAAATGTATATCTTTTTTGTTTATTTTGTATAATTTTAAATCTTACTGGTATTAACAATTTTGATATATAACAATATTTGATATTGATTTATAAAATATAGACATTAAAGTGTAATAAAAAAAATAATGAAGAAGTTAACAAGTCATTTATCTAATCTTTTTTAAATATTAAAAGTATTGTAACAAATTTCTTTTATCTTAAATATTACTTACACTTTTTTTCAGTCAAATAACATAAAAAAAAAGTGAAAGCATAATGATATATATATATA
>Ga0214544_1000930_pt1:37500-57897 | contig 57897 bp, 41 predicted proteins | sample CNSS3metaG_FD_160074 | JGI IMG/M metagenome (GOLD analysis project Ga0214544, IMG submission 160074) | Root nodule microbial communities from cowpea collected in UCLA plant growth center, Los Angeles, California, USA - CNSS3 | ecosystem: Host-associated > Plants > Roots > Nodule... | reverse complement strand
AAAAAATATATATAACTATATATATATATATATATATATATATATATATATATATATATATATTAGTAAAAAACATTCTGGCCTAATTTTTTGTAAGTTACACATCTTGTCTTCTGTCTTCATTCTTCAAACTTCAAGTATTGGTATGTTGTCTTCTTCCAAGTACACCCCTTGACATTCTTCTCTTTCCTTTATTTGAAATTGGGCATATACATCAAATCCTATCTAGACAATGACGTTTATGGTGTGCTTGTTGTCAAATGATGGAATAAGAATACTTGGCACGGGATAATTGAGGTTTATTATTTGTTTATTTTGTTTACTTTTTAGGAATCAATTGGAGAAAATGGACTTTTTGAACAAAACACTAATTAAAGAATTTTCATTGTGTTGAACGTCATTTTATATTTACTTTTATAATTATTTGGACTTGTATGAACTTAAGTTTATTTGAACTTTATTTAAAATTTATGACAATGATATATTTTATTTTATTTTATTTGAATTTATGATTAAATATTTATTTTTTAAATAATTTTGTAAATACCCGCGGATACCCGTGGATACTCGCGGATCTAAAAAAAAATAGGCGGGTACCAACGAATACCCGACGGATATGGATACGGGTACGGGACGAATATTTATCCAGCGGGTAGGGTATAGGGGAGCTATTATCCGTACCTTATCCACCCCGTTGACATCTCTAATTACAACAACGAATTTTCTTAAATAAGGACTCAATTGAGTCAAATAAAAATAGAGAATCTACTTAAGATTTTGCTACAAAATTTGGAACCTCTCAAAATGATTTAATATATTTATAATATGAAGAGATCTTTGTAAAATAGAAGAAAACTGACTCAGCCAAAGAGGTTTTAAATATAAACTTCAGTCAAGACCCACACAGAATTAAATAAAATGTAGTCATTAAAAATAAAAAATATTTATATTAAATATAATATAAATAATAATATTTATATTATATTTATATTATTTTTTAAGTTAAAATTTATTAAACATTATTATATTATTAAAAGAGATTTTTAATTAGGTGTAATATTTTATAAGGGTATTAAGGTATTATTTTTCTTTTAAAAAGATAGATTATGACGATGAGTAATGTTTATCTTCATAATATGTCTTAAAATTAAAATCGCATATATATTGCTAGGTATAATTATTTTTTCCTTTATTCCATAATATTCATAATATTATCATCAACCGGCAACCAACTATTCTTGAGTTGACATACTTTTCAACTCCCTTTTTTCTCGTCATTAATTTCTTAGATCATTCATTCTTAAACCTGTCGAATTATGTTTCCCTCCCACACTAGTCATTGTCTTGTCATATTAATGTAGATAGTGACTTATATCAGTTTTCTCACAAATTCTAAGTCTTAAGTAATTGTTTACTCACGAAATCATTACCAAGAACAAGCATGAGTAACCCTCGTTTCATCTTCTTCGTCTTCTTTGTTGCTTCCTTTTGCTTTGCCTTCTTTGCTTCAGTAGGATGAAGGTATTTTAATATCTTGCACCAGTTAGTGAAAAACGCACTATTTCAATGAACCTTGGTTATGCGTAGTTTTATTTGTATGAAAATTTGTTAAGTTTGGTGGTAAAAGTAATACTACAAAAGAATTGAAAATTAATGAACATTTTTGTTTCAATTCGTGAAATTTTTTATCCTTGTAAATTAATTTGCGGAAGAGTTTTTAAATCTATGCAGGTTTTTGGATGATTCTTGGTATCCAAGTAACATTGCGGAGATTTTTTTATGAAAAATTTTAACCACTTTATTGGTGACAATTATTTTGTGGAAGTTAAACTTCCTTCATTTCAAACAATTTTACTATAGATAAAATCTTTGTTTTTTCAATATTTTTTTTCTTTTTTGTGGGGGTTAATACCCTCTTCAATTTGACGATTATATCGTAGAAGTTTTAACCTTCTTCATTTGTGTTATTTATTTTTGTGGTTTTTTTTTTTTTTTTTTTTTACGTTATCTCTATTCTTTAAATATAATAATTTGTTAGAAATTAGAAACTCTTGTATATATGGTAATGGATGTCACTATTTTAGTCAGGGATGTCAATTCGGGATAGGCCAAGCGGACCGGCTCGTAGGCCCGCATAAAAAAACGTGGGATAGGTTGAGATGTTGAACCCGTTGGCCCGCACAAACTCATCCTGCACAAGTTCGCAACCCACGCGGGCTAAAAGCAGGACGGGACAGGCTGACCCGCTAACCCGCTTACAAAATTTAATATTCTCATGTTTTAGTTCTAACATCATTCATCATGCTATTTTTACAAGTTCTTATTATTATTATTATTATTATTATTATTATTATTATTATTATTATGTATAATCATTGTATATAAGATAATGATTTTAGTTCTTGACTATGGAATATCTTTTTATGCATTTTTAGGTACCTGTCTTGTAAGGTGACATGTTATTGTACTTCAGCTATAATTTGCGTTACTATTATTTCTTGTCTTTGATTAGGTAAACTAATTGGAATTATTTCGATAGAAAATGAATATCAATTATTATAAAAAAAATAAAAAAGTTGTTATTTTGCTCATCACAAAAAAAAAATATTTTGCTCATCTCAAATGCGAGTTAGCCCACGGGTGCAGGCTTGCGGGCCAACCGGCGTGGTAGGGCGGGCCAGAAATGTAAACCTGATATTAAATTGTGAGGCAAGCCAACCCGACCCGCACTTTGCGAGCCAAAACATAGGACAGGCCAAAACGGGTCGGGCTGACCCGCTTTGCCATCCCTAATTTCAAATGTTTATATTTTTGTGTCAATAATATTTATTGGTAAACTTTGTTAAAATAATTTAATTGTTACAAAAGACATGACAAACTTTTACCAAGGTGTTCAAATATATATCATTAAAATATTCAATTCTCAAAATCACCATATTCAATTCTCGAGATGAAAACCCTAAATAAAAAAACACCCTAAATCAAAGGATGAAAACCCTAAATCAATTTTTTTTGACTAAACATTTACCAACGTTCACTGAACAACGAGCACTAACTGATGAGCGAGGACAGAGATGATGAAAACTGGCCAACAATCAAGGATGGAGATGAACGCCGGTTTGATGAATCCAAATCGAGCTTTTAGCATGATCTTTCAGAACGCTGATTTGATGACAGAGCTTTCAAAACAAAAACGAGAATGCAAAAGGTTTGGAAATTTTGGGGAAAGCGCAGAGTGATGAGAGTAAATGTAAAATCTTAGAGGGAAAGGCGAAAATAATTGAGGGGACTGACTCGGTTGACTTTCAATCGTAGTTGACTCAACCAAATTTTGGTTGGGGTCGATTTGGTCAAATTCGGCCAAATTTTTGTTGGGGTCGTCTTGGCCAAATTTCAATCGAGACCGACTCGGTCAAATATATCCAAATTTCGGTCACGTCTGACTCGATAAAATCTAGCCGCATACGATTGAATTTCGGCACAGGACGACATGGCCAAATATGACCAAATTTGGGCCAGGGTCGACTCAAGAAAATTTTGGTTGGGATCAACTAAACTGGATTCGACCTATTTTAAAAATTTGTTTTTTTTTTCTCATTTTAGACAACAAATAAAATATTTATCCCAAAAACTAAATCATACTTCTAAATAAAATCTAAATAATCTCAATAAATAATTTTTTTTTCTTCACCAACCCAACTCTCCAAGGGTTACCTGTACTGAAATTTGTATTTTTTCTTTAATCCATCTGACTCGAACCCGAGGTGGGCATGATTGATCCATGAATTTTAACATATTTTGACAACTCTACCTATAACCAAACAAATTAGTATTTTATTATATAATATAATATTTTAATAAAAGAAAGTAGTTATATAATAAATGACATAAGTGAACGGTGATCTCCATCTATAATTTTTCTTCTAATTTACACACATTAAAATGTTAGAAAGAAAACTTATAAAGTTCCTAATTAAACATAACAATTAATTGACACCGAGTGGATTTATATATATATATATATATATATATATATATATATATATATATATATATATATATATATATATATTACTCAAACGTTTTTAAATATGATAAAGAGAATTAACATTTACACATTTGAATATTTTAGTTGGGTTATTCCTTGTAACTTGTGTTTTGTTTCAATACAATAAATTAACAAATTTCTTTACGAACAACTGTAAAGATAGAAGTTTGATGGAACCGTATAAGATAATAAAATATAAAATTCAAAACACTTCTCCAAAGTAAACGAAGACGAAAATTAGATGGACTCATTTGTGCTGGCAATCAAAGAAAAATTAAAACAAGAAAAATCATAGGAAAGAAACCAGAAAGATTTTTGTGTGTCCATCTTTTAATAAATACTTTACGTACTAATTAATACTATATATATAAGATATTTATTGAATTTTATAATAATTATTTTAAAAATTACGTTAACAATATTTTTTTAATTAATTTAAAAAATTCAATACAACACTAAAATTGTAATGAGAGTCCACAAAAAAATAAATAAATATACCAAAACATATTTCCAGTTAACTTATATTATATCGCTTTCTACAACATTATATAAAGAGAAAGGAATGTGTTGCTGCTTTAAACACTTACAACATATTAATCTTAAGTGTTATTGATTTTTTTTTCTTTGTAATTATAAAACATTATTTATTGCAAGTTTTATATTATTCTTAAAAGAAGGTTATGTGGACTCTCAAAATATTGTTTCTAATAAATGATATGCAAAAAATTCTTAATAAATAATACACTAAATAATTTTTATGTAACAAATAAAATTGTAGAATGAATTGCAATATAACTTTTATGTACCGTAAAAGATATTTTATATAGTTTTTAAAAAATACAGAAACAAAATAAATATATAATTTGATTTAAGAGTAAAATATATATTTTAAAATAATATATAATATAAAAAGGAAAAACATATTTAATTCTTTATTTGTTCTAAATGTGATAATGCATGAGGTAAAGTGTCTTTGTAGGGTTTAGGATTTGAAGAATTTTCTTTTAAAATAGAAGAGAGGTGAGTTAGGTAGATAGTGTGTATATAAAGAATAACAATTAATGATGAATACTAGTCTCCATTTGACCCACACAGAAATAAAGACCTTGACATTACTAAAACCAAAAGAGATCATATTTGTAATCTAAATTAATAATATACTTTTAACTTACAATTTTAATATATCTACATAATTATATAAAGAAGATGATTACATTTTTTTTAATTTATCTTTTAACATATGAATATAATTACATTAACAATTTTACACCTTTTACTTATTTTTTTTTATAATTTTTTTTTTTTAACATTTAATCATTTTTCAAAATTAAAACAACCATCTATAATAATAAAAATTCTCACAAATTAAATAAAAACCATCTATAATATAATAAAATAATAAAATTATTTATTTATACTTTTAAAATTATAAGAAAATTTGATTATTTTTATTATAGAAAATGTAAATACACATATAGGTAAATATAGGTAAAGTATGTGTTTTCATTAGAATTATTAACTGGATCGTTAATTGGATATATTTTTTTTTTTGGTTAAGTATGTTTTTAGTTCCTGAACTTTGATTCAAAATTGGAATTTGTCTTTATCCCAAATTTCGATATATTTTGGTCTTTAAACTTTAAAATTGAATTAATATAGTTCTCTTAACCCAATTACGTTAACTTTCTTTTTTTTTAAGGAAAATTAGTTTATGTTTTTGGACTTTTGGGTTTTCTTTTAGCAATTAGTTATGTTTCAATATTTTTGGGTTTTGGGATTTCTTTTAAAAATTAGTTTATATTTTTATGTTTTGGGCTTGGACCTTCTTGTTGGGTTTTCAACTTTTCTTAAACTTATGTGCCTATAAATAGAAATACTAAAAATTGATGTAGACACCACTTTTAGTCATATATTGAATTTGATTTCTTTAAAGAGAGAATTTTTTTTGTTCTTGGCTTAGGTATCTAGTTCTTATCAAAGATAAACATTTTGTGGCGAATTGTGGTGTCTTACATCTCTGTTTTATCCCGCGTTCTTTTCTACTTTATTCGTGTCATAGATTCAAATTCAGAAACGATCATACTCTTTTCTAGATAGGATCGTATCAAGATACGTTTGACGTCAAAAAAAGTTAACGTAATGGAGTTAAAAGGACTATATTCATTCATTTTTAAAGTTTAAGGACTAAAATATATCAAAGTTTCGGACATGAACGAATTCTAATTTTATATCAAAGTTCAAGGACTAAAAATATTTGACCCCTTTTTTCAAGAGTATTTAAGTATTACTGTTTTTTCTAGAAATATATATTTATCTTTATATATATATATATATATATATATATATATATATATTAAAATTAAAATCGCATAAGGGATATTTTTTTTTCTTTGTTCCATAATATTCATAATATTATCATGAATTAGTAATTATTGTGGAGGTGACATAGTTTTCTTCAACTCTCTTTTTCTCTCATTAATTTCTTTATATTCATTCCTTTACCAGTTCAATATGCTTGTGCTTTCCCTCTCTTATATATCTAGATAGTGACTTATATCTGTTTCTGTCATAACCCAATAAATTCGAAGCTTAAAGTAGTTGTTCACTCAGGAAATTATCAGCAAGAACAATCATGAGTAACCCTTCTTTCTTCTTCTTCTTCTTCTTCATTGCTTCCTTTTTCTTTGCCTCTTTTGCTTTTGCTTCTGGAGCCACTCTGCCTCAGGATGAAGGTACGTTAATAGCTGCACCAGTATTAGTTCAAATCATTATCGCTGTAAACCTTAGTTTATGTCTTGTTAAGCAACAACACTAACAATATCATCTTTTTATCTTATTTCTTTGAACTTTGGAAATATGATATTAATTTTTCTTCGAAGTTTATACACGATTTATTTTTCTTTTTTATTTTTAATTTCTGGTGGCTGAAACCAACCTTAATATAGACCAAAGTCAGATTTCACAAATTCCTATTATGTTCATCATAAACACCAACTTCCAATAAGGGATTTAAAAAAAATACTTGAAGGAAACAAAATAATATACTTAAAATTTATATATTTAATTATTGTTATTAATTTAAAAAATATATATAATTGATTATTGAATTTTTCCAGAAAAATAATAGTTTTTAAGTTGTATTTGATATATAATCCATTTTAAATAAATTTTTCTAATTTCATCTCTTTTACTTTTTACTTATTGGATACTCTCATTTGATAATATTTCTTGGTTAATGGTTAAGTTTCAAAGAATTAATATGAAATCATCAACTATAATTCTTCAAATCTTAAGAATAATTTCTCTAATCCAATCATTGGATCTTAGTGTCATGTTTGAAAATCGGTAAAGAAGGTAAAGAAATAACATCTTGTTTTCATATTCACGGATATTTTCCCTTCTCTCACTTAAAAAAATAATCTATTATTTTATTTTTCATCGATATACTTATTTAAAAAAACTTTAAGACTAAAAATAATTTATCAAAATTTAATCGAAAATTGAGAGACGTAGCTACTAAATAAAATTATATGATAATCGAACAAAAACTAAAAAATGGTTATGAAAAAGCATATATTATATAAATTTTCCTTCTATATTCATAAAAATATAAATATACAGAAAACTTATGAGATGAAAAAAATATTAACTATTAAACTAATATTTCAATATCAAGAGATAAGAAAGAATTACCTTTTTATCTTTGAAAAATGAAGGAGAACACATGAAATATGAAAGTAGAAAGAATGATTTTGTGTCTAATTTCTTTAAAAAAAACACAAAAAAAAAACATGAAAGAGTGAAAGATAACTAGAATATGTGAGAGACTTAAAAGATAATGATAAAAAATATAAAAAATATCTCAATAAATAACTTTTTCTTTATTATATTTAATTTTATGTTTTATTATTTATTAATATTAAATATTATACTTTATAAAATTATAAAATTTTATCTAATTTAATTTATATATTAATAAAATATATATTATATATATTTTTAAAAATTTTAAAATAATATATTTTTTAAAAAAATTAAAAAATTTGGGATAGAATTTTTAAAAAAAAATTTAAAAATTTTGCGGGGCCATGGACCCCTAAACACACACTAAATCCGCCACTGCCAACTTAATTTGGTAAACAATTACTACTCATGGATGATACTATCTCTCAACTCACTACAAAGATTGTGTCTATGCTAAAAAGATAATAATTAACGGAAGAAAAAACTATTCATGATTTTAAAGGTAAGTTACAAGAAAATGTTTTTAGAAATTGAATTAAACTCCAAGTTTAAGAACTAATTAGTAAAATAAGTAGAAGCCAAATTAGAACTTAAATTGAAAGCAGCTAAAGTTCTGATTATCAATTGTGAAAACTTATTTAATAACTAGTTAAAAAACATTTGCAGAGAGAGTATAATTTGAAGATTGACAATTTAAAATTTTTATAGTCTACATAATGATTTGGTATCTTAATTAGCTTTATTTATTAAATTGTTTTGTTTAATTAATGAGTTGAAAAATATAAGAAATATAATATGAATGGGTGTTGATGGTTTTGTTATGACAGTGGAAGCTCTGAAAGATATAGGTAAGAGACTTGGGAAGAAGTGGGATTTCAGCGTAGATCCATGCAGTGGAGAAAGAAATTGGTCAGGAAATGATAATAATATCACATGGGCCTATGACATTCACAATGGAACCGTCTGCCATGTCACCCGAATGTAAATCTTTCACTTTTTCTCCATTTTATCCATCCATACGACTAAATGAAACCAATTAGGTTATCTTATTTTATTTTTTTTTCGATTTTTGTTTAAGTTTTATTAAATAAGTCTTAATTTTGTTTTTATGCTCAAACATGTTTTTATTTTTGTCAATTTTGTTTAATTTGATCTTTTTTTACTAACACCGTTTAAATCATCAACGATCATGAACATTGACTATCATGTGTCACTTCGTTATTTTTTAAATTTTAAATTTTTTTTTTTAATTTTTTTTAATTTTTTATAGTTTCACTTCGTGATTTTTTTAATTTTTTTCAAATTTTTGTTAAATCAAATCCAATTATTGAAAAATCTTGTTCTTGATAGAACCTTCGTAATTATATCAAAGAGATTAGGATATATTTATATCTTTATCAACTTCACATACCTTTGAGAAATCTCCTTCTTACAAAATGTAGCTTGATGTCCACATGTGAAGTTTTTTCATTGTAAACTTGGTTCTCGGATTATTATATAGATTGTAGTTGTTACAATAGAATGATGCCAACATGGTCTTGTACCTTCAGCTCTCTAGATAAACTCCCTCGGTCACAAGGCTTCCTTCAATCCTTCATAAGTGACTTTTTTCAATCCTTTAGGGCAATATATTTTCTTTCAATGGTCACTATAAGAAAATCACATATTACTAATGGATTGTCAGTAATTATAAAAGTTTGTAAGTAATTTGATTTTATTGACAATTACAGACAATCAAAAATCCACAGGTAAGATGATTAACGATTTGTAAATAATGACCAACTATCTCAAATCCATCAATAATTATTGATGATTTCTATTAGTTAATAAAATCCATTGGTAAATGTCTTCATTCAATGATCTTCTTTCTACTTTCTTTATCTCACCCCCCTCTACTATTGTCTCTACCTAGTTTGTCATCTCTACCTCCAACTCCTCCTTTTGTTTCTCCTCCTCTTCCTCTTCTTCTTCCTCGTCCTTCAACCTTGGTTGTCATCGTCAATAAGTTGTTACCATTGTCGTCGTTGTGCCTTCTCCACTTTTTCTTCTTCCTTTTTTGTTCTTCTTTTCCTCATCCTCCTCATTCACTTCTTCTTATCTTTTCTTTTATTTGGCACCCATATCCTCTTAATATACAAAAAAATCTCATCAGACTTGACAAAAAATTTGTCACTCATTTTACTGACATATTTACCAATGAAAATATCCATTGATAACTGGAATCACAAATTATTGACAAAATAAACCATCTAATACATTACTGATTGATACCAAAGGATTTTATATCGATGAAAATATTTATTGGTAATTTAAATTATAAAATCTGTCAGTAAAATCAATAGATAAATTTGGGTTTGCTAATTACTTTATTTTGGTTAGTAAAAATTCATCGATGAATCAGACTTACAAGGAAATTTTCTACTCATTTTACCAACAAGTCTACCAATGAAAATATCTATTGATAATTGGAATCATAAATTATTGTCAGAATAAACCGTCCGATACACTACTGATAGATACTGAAGGATTTATTATCGGCAAAAATATTTATTGGTAATTTAAATTATAAAATTTGTTAGAAAAATTAATCGATGAATTTGGGTTTACTAATGAATTTATTTATGCCAGTAACAATCCATCGACATATACGAAAATTCCTATAGTAGGTTTACAAACTCGTTATCTTTTGCAGCCTAACAACATTCAAGTTTATTGTAGTATCATATGTAGTAAACACATAACCTGTAAGAGATTTTCTAGTGTCCAAATAACCTCGTAGTCCAAGTCAACATTACCTTTTATCGGAGCATCTGTGGAATGTTTGAGTCACTTTCATATAGATACACTTCCATTTAAGTGAAAGCATTTTTAACACCAGTTAGTAATGAACAAACCCATAAAAGAAACATGTCGCTACCTCCAATCTAAAACCTTAAAGCAATGAATTTATGTATTTTCTTTTTTATATGTAGCTCAACTTTGTGATTTCTATTTAATGTGGTACTTATACCCATTGGGCATCCTTTTCTAAAACACTAGATAAAGATGTTAAACTCACCACTTTTACATTGTAGCATTAGTCACCTTTTTTTTAACTTATTTCACCCAATATAATCCTCCTTCCACAAAAGAAATTTGTGAGGGTGCAAAGGTGTTTTCTTGATTAAGACCAACTTCTCCCTATCATTTTGGATAGCTTTTGTGATTGAGTTCCCTTCTTTGTTTTTTATCATCCTCTATTTGTCTATAAAATTTGCTTGAGACTATCAAATTTCCCTTCTTGGTTCATGCCATTACATACATTCGGGTCAAAATGTTTTCTATTTCATAATAGCAATTACTTTTTGCGCCCGATGATTTCTTCTTACACCTCCACGAGGGTCTTTACAACATCTAAAATGCCCATGTTTGTACGGTGCATTTCAAAAACATTCTATGTTACACATGTAATGTATTTCTGAATCTGAAAATACATTTCCAATTGTATATTCTAGAAATACAATATGAATTACATAAGATTTTTAAAATGTGTAATCTAAAAATGTATTTTGGTTCATATAACCTACAATATATTTTCATATTTCTGAATTTCATAATACAGAAATGTATTTTAGAATACGTAATCCATAATACATTTCTCAGTTTCCAAATCTCGTAATCTAGAAATGGATTCCATATTATATAATATTTCTAAATTTCCAAAATCCGTAATTTGAAAATGTATTCCAAATTATGAATTTTGAAATACATTTCCAAATATTTAAATTAAAAATTCCCAAATATATTTTTGTATTGCATAGGAAAAAGAGACGAATATGCTAAAAGAATACTCTTTTATTTCCATTCCATTTTCCAAAGTTGTGGTAGCCATCCATCCTTGCCTTGTGCGTGTTGGGCTGACTCTTCGGCCCACTCATCTTGTTTGTTGTAGCCCAAACATTTCCTCCGTCATTTGGTCCTCAAATTGTGTCTCTGGCCCTTGTACATCCTTTCTGACACACCTTCTTGTACTCTAAAAAAAACAAAAAAATAAATAAAAAGGTGTTCTAGAATTTGACCTTGCCCAATTTGTTACAACATTCTTTATAGGTTTTTATGATAAATATTATTCTAAATAATTAAAATTTACAATAAACAATGATTTTTTAACATATAATTTATATTTTAGAAAATTAAATATACTTTTAATTTTTAATTTTAGACTTAAAATTAACATTTGTTACCATCTTAATCTAATTATCAATTTTTAAAAATGAATGAATATTATTTTTCAAATTCAATAACATTAATATTTTTTAAGTGTTAAATGATGTTATAGTTTAGAGAAAAATAAATCCATTCATTTTAAATGTTAGAAACCAAAATATATGAAAATTTCGTATTTAGTTATAGAGCTAAAAAAATATTCAGTTCTATTTTAGATTTACAATTAATGGTTTATGTTTTGATGTGGTACTTTAATATTCTCGCGAGAGTCTTAACAGTAAATAAAAAATAAAAGAGAAAAATATTAAATATGATTAATTGAAAAAAAAGGATGAAACCAATTTATAATAATATAATATTTAGATAGCGACAAAAGTTGATCCAGTCCAAGTTCATTGTTTATTTTACGAGAATAGCATAAATTGATTTTTTTAAGCAAATTGTCACATGAAGTAGTGACAGAAATGTGAATCTCGTAAACAAACAAGACCTTTATAGAATAATTATGTCTTTCTTAATTACCAACACATTAATTCTTTATTTTATTATTTAAAAAAAAAAGTAAATACGCCATTCCTTAAACTCTTAAAAACTATGACAGTATGTTTTACATATGCAAGTTATAACAATAAACTATATAAAAATATTGATTATTCTTTCTAGATAGTTAAACATATATTTAGTTTTTATATATTTGACTTATTACATATAAAGTATTTTATGGTTAAATAAACATGCAGATTTTTGAAATCACAAAGTCTTCCGGGTATGCTCCCGCAGAATCTATTCAAGTTGCCTTATCTTCAAGAAATGTATGTAATTTTCAAACGTTACTCACATTGAATCTCAAATTATGAATATACTTGTCAAGACACATTCGTTGTTGCAGTGACCTCTCTCGCAACTATCTGAATGGCACAATTCCTAAAGAATGGGGCTCAACGAAACTTGTCACCATGTAAGATTTCCTGTCATTCTTTATTTTGAGTTTTAAATTATCAATTTCTATAATACTTCATCTTCACATAATAGAAAAACTTACATCTAGTTTCTTATATGTTTTTAATATTAATGTATAGTCAAAATTAGATTTGTTTTCATGATTAAATATGATTGAAGTTTGTACGTAAAATTGAAATTCTTTCTATTTTAAAATTTGATATTTGAGATAAAATATATTAAATAGTATTAAATAATATAAAAAACTCAGATGTAAGATTAAATGTAAAATTAAATTGTTGTTTAACCCACTAAATAAATATAACGTAATTACATTTATTTATTTTTTAAATTGAATCAAGAACAAATTTCAATTTCATATTAGAATTTAGGAATTAAAATAAATTAAACTTTTTTTTTTAATTTGGTAATATTTGTAAAAGATTGACAGTGAAGGTTGTGATTATGGAATGGTTCACAGTAAGCTCCAATTTTAATTAGAGAACGTAAACTTTTTACCCAAGTTTATATCGCATATTATATATTTTGTATAGTAACTGGATCTCTTAGAAGTTTAAGCTTTAGTTAAATGCATTATTTATATAGTTTGAATTTTAAGAACACCATCGGTTACTAATGAATTTTTTTTTCTTAATGTTACAGTGCCCTCCTTGGAAATCGATTGACAGGTTCAATACCAATCGAGATAACAAATATATCCACTCTTGAAGATTTGTGAGTTTCACTTTCCAGAACTCACCAAAGAAAAAAAGTGTTGATGCATCTATTACGCAATTATTTAGACTAAAAAAACACAACATTTATGCTAATTACGAAGCAGAATTTAAAAGCTGTATTAAATTTTCAAAGAGTCTGAAATGGAACTTAACTTTACCATTAAATGAAATGAGCAGGAACTTGGAAGCCAATCAATTGTCTGAAAGCCTTCCTCCTGAGCTTGCTAATTTAACCCAAATTCGAAGATTGTAAGCACTTTATTCTTTTTCCATTTTATTTCTTATCTCTTAATTGTGTCTCCTTTGCCTTAATTTCTATTTTTGAGATTGTTTAAGGATATGGACTGAACATTATTAATTACTTATAAGACTTTGGACAATCCTCATTTTATATGTTAGTTTGGTAAAAATAAATTAAATCCTAAACTTATATTTGAAACTGGTCCAATTTATTTGTTGACATAAACTATACACAGGGTACTTTCCTCCAATAATTTTACTGGAGAACTTCCGGTTGCATTGGGCAAACTCTCTGAATTGAAAGATTTGTAAGTTTAGTATTCTTTTTATACTATGGAGTGATGAATAATTTAAAGAATATTATTTTTAAACTAAAACTCTCATTGTGCAGTCGAATAGGGGACAATCAATTTTCTGGGAAGATACCTGACTTCATTCAAAATCTGAGAAATCTAGAGATATTGTATGAACTCTACTTTTTATTTGATCTCACTTTATTGGTTTATTTTATTTGTTTTTCCATTATTTGAATTAGCTTGTCCTGTTTCTTGAAGTCATAATTATTACCATAATTTGACAGGAGGATTGAAGGGAGTGGATTAAGTGGACCAATTCCTTCTGGAATTTCAGATCTGCAAAACTTAATTGACTTGTATGCATGGTTTTAAATCAACTTTCATTAATTTCTGTTTACTTTGCCATTATTCTAATGTGATATATGCAGGATAATTAGTGATCTAAGAGGATCTGAAACTTCAACTTTTCCTCTACTTGATAAAATGAACTTGGAGAAGTTGTGAGTTTATTACTTTGACTGTTTTTTTTTTCATTAAAAATTCAGACAAGTCAAGCAAGAGCTACTATTAACATAATATAATGTTGTCTTGTCTATGTTGATGTTTGTCAGGATTCTGAGAAATTGTAACATCATTGGAGATTTACCCGAATATCTTGGGAAAATCGCAAGTTTAGATGACAACTTGTAAGTGCATACTTTTCATTTTGTTTACAACTAATCATCAAATTTTATTCTAAATTATTTTTGTAACTTTTCATTTTATTGCGTTGCATACTTATTGCTTTGATGATCAAACTCTAATATTGCTTTCTAAACCTATTTAGTTGTAGCAATTTACTACTACTAACTCAAGTTCAAAATGTTTTACTTTTCAGAGACCTCAGCTTTAACAAGTTGACTGGACCAATTCCAAATACCTATGCTGCCCTAGCAACAAAAGTGACGAACATGTATGAAAATTTTCACATTTTTTTCTAACCATTCTTAATTTGAGATACGTTAATTTTCATTCACAAATCTATTGATTTGAGCTATATTTTTTTTAGTTTAAATTGAAAGTTGATATCGATTAAAAATAAGATTAATTTATAATATATAAGTGAGTGAAATCTCTATTTTATAAGCCGGTTTGTGGAATTTGAGTTAAGCTTAAATTCCTCCCTTTTACATATTAAAGTACTTAGAGTCTTTACATTTAGAGTGTGTAAACACCTCAATACACTTAATTTAAAGTATATATGTATGGTCACAAATTTCACTTTGCAAGCCAATTTTTTTAGGGTAGAATTAAGCGTAAAATCCACTTTTAACGTCAGCTTAAGATTTTTATATATTAATCTTCTAATATTTTTCTATTGTAGATATTTAACTGGAAATCTTCTAAATGGACCACTGCCTTCATGGACAGAGAAAGCCAAGTCAATGTGAGTTCTCTCTTCTAACAATACTCATCGTTTATGAAGCATAAAAAAAAGTAGAAACATATTATTTGTTCCTGTTCTCTAATTAATTTTGTATACTCTTATTTCATTATCTTTTTTATTATTCTATCATTTTCTATATTATTCTTTATGAAACGTTATTTTACTTTTGTTATATAGTTAATGCTTTTGTCCATGGATGTTAAGTAGTGACCATGTTGTTGGCCTAGTAAACATAAAGTAAATACACCAACATGGATGAAAGATCTTATTTTCAAAATTTAAATATATTTTTATTCTCATAATTTCTTCTTTTAAGTCTTCAAACTAAAAATTATATTTCTAGTTTCCATATTATAGAAAATAATCCTTTTAATCTTTTGTCACTATCAATGTTATACTTTTTTTTTTCAATCAACATATTTTGTATATATGTACATTTACAAAAATAGAAAAGAGTTTGACCTGTATTTTGCATAATTGAGCCAAAATCTTATAGTAATAATGCATGTATTAGATAAACTCACTCAAACTCATTCAAATACACAATTCTAACTAAGCTAAGGCATATTAAAACTTTTCACCCTTGCCACATTTTATCAACTTTTGTATTAAACTAGTGTTTTTTTTTTCAAATTTACCAAAATGGGCAATTTAAAGAAAAAAATTATGGATATGGATAAGTTGTGTCATCTTGACATGACTCCATTGTGAAAAAGTCGTGTTACAATGATACGATTTTAATACAAAACCTTTTTTAAGTTGAAGTCGTGTTAATGTGACACAATTTTAGTTAGTGCACTTTAAATTAGAGTTGTGCCAAAGTGGTACGACTTTAGTTAAGTTTTGGAAAAAGTTGTGCCAAGATAGCTTGACTTTAGCTTAAAATACTATGAACTAGAAACATGACTTGAACTTTAAAATTGTTTTGAACTAAAGTCGTGTCACCTTCGCATGACTTCTTTACAATAAAATCATGTTACCTTGGCACAACTTACACATATTTGGAATTTTTTTAAAAGGTTACCCATTTTGTTAAATTAAAAAAAATTACACTTTGGTAAAAAACTTAAAATTGTCCATCGTAAATGTTGTGGAAAATCATTATTTTTTTGATTGATTCCTTGATTGAATAACAAGATGTAGATGTGAACATCTGGTTTTAGCCCCACCCTTGCAAACATGATGAGGGAATGTATGTGGGTATTCCTTGCATAATATAATCACCTTAACATTACTTCCAATTTAAATATTGATATCTTTTTCTTTTTATCAGCAAAGAATAGAATTAAATTAAAAGAGCACTTGAGAGGTGCTCCAACCCTTGTACAAAAAGAACCTATACGAATTGATGCATTAGCTTAGCATCATGACTTCAACAGCCAAGCCCAACCAAAACAAATGGTCACACGAATCAGCATTATGGTCCACAAACAAAAAGGACCATAAATATACATCTTTATCAAATCACATATCGTTGAACATGCTAATGACATCAAAATCAATTCTCCTTCTGTAATCAATAATAACAACAACCAATTCTCCTTTTTCAATTAGGTATGCTCCTGCTAGCTTAAAATACTCCACAGTTTGAACCGTAGATGTAAGGATTAGCATAGGCATAGTCCCTAATATTATATTGACCTTACTCTCCCCAAGCAACCCTATCAATGCAATACTTGATATCTATTAGAGAGTAACAGAGTATGGCAAACAACGTGTAAGAGAGAATTCCACCACTGACTTTGATGTAGAACAACAAAAGTATGGTTAACATTGGAAGCCTGAACTTGAATTCCTAGGCTGACAAAATATGCACCGAAGCTGAATGTCTACGAGGACCATACTGCTCTCCTATTATGCCTGCTACTAGCCACTCGTGCAACCCCCTTTTGTATACCTTGAAGCTAGTTTATGCCTTCCTCTTCCTTGAATGGCGATATATTTTTCCTTTAATTTTTATGGTTTTCATCTTCCCATGACTTGAGGATCTTGGCTCCCTGGCATTCTTAAACATACAAAAATTATCATATCAAAGAATTTTTAAGCACATATAAGAGGAGAGACACCAATCACTATATTAGAATTTTACAGATGGAATTTTATGTTTCACCCATACTCATGCATTTACTTGTGTAAGATTGAATATCTCAATAGCATCTACTTTATTTTGTTTAAAAATAACCTCATTCCTTTGTTTCCAAATTTCCCTATAATTGCTAACCACATTCCTTTCAAAATAATATTTTGCTGCCTATTAAGGCTAGCAAGGCAAAAGTGTTAGATTCATTAAGCATCCTCCATGAACCATACTTTGAATCCAAAATCAGTTTCCATACACCATGATCCTCCATTTCCAATTTCCACTTCCATTTAGCTAAGAGCGCTGTATTAAAGTTCCCAATGTCTCTTATACCTAAACCCTTCTTCTCCTTTGGCTTAAAAATATTTTCCTAACTTACCCACGCTATTTTCCTAGCTTCAAATCCCTAACCTTAGAGAAAGTTTCTTTGTATTTTGATAAGCTCCTTTATTACACTAGTGGGCATTTTAAAGAAGGAGATGTAGTATAAAGGAAGAGCAAAGATTACCGATTTAATGAGGTAAACCTGTCTAGCCATGGATATTAGTTTGCCTTTCCAACTAGAAAGCCTACTTCTAACTTTATTAACCATCAGTTTCCAAAATTGATTCTTAGTTGGGTTCCCACCAATTAGCATTCCAAGATACATGAATGGGATTTTCATATGTTTAAAATTTAGGATATTGGAAAAGTCTTTAACTAATGTTGCTTCCATACCTACACCTCCAATTTTAGTCTTGAAAAAATTAACTCTAAGTCGTGAGGCCAATTCAAAACTTCTTAATATAGTTTTAATGACCCAAGCATTTTGAATATTTGCCTCACACATAAAAAGGGTATCATCTTCAAATTGTAGCAATTCCACATTAGTTGCATTGAATCCTTCCACAGTATAACTTTTTCTTTACAGCTTGTCTAATCATCCCTGCTAAACCCTCTGCTACTATAAGGAATAAGAAAGGTGTCGTAGGATCTCCTTGTCTAAACCCCTTTGTAGGGAAAAACTCCTTAATAGGGCTCCCATTAACCAAAATGGATATTGTCGATGATTCTAGACATTCTTTTATTGAACCAATCCACCTAACACAAAACCCCATTCATGTAATATAGGAACAACCAACCTACTGAGTTGTAAGCTTTTTCATAATCAACCTTAATTATCGCCAACCTCTTCTTCTTAATTCTATATTCTTCCACCACCTCATTGGCTACCAAAATACTATCTAAGAGTCCTCTTCTTTTAATGAATGTTGATTGAGAGTAATCTATTATCTTAGGTAGTACACTCATTAGTTTATTTGCAAGGATCTTAGATATAATATTATACACATAACCTGTAGTCCTCCATATCTAAAGGATTTTATTTTATTTTTGGATTTTCCCTTTAGGGATTTTCCTTTTAGAAAGAAGCATTACACCCTTTAGGGATTTTCCTTTCAGTTTGGAACCATGTTACCGCTTGACAAACATCGGCCTTTACCGTGCACCAATTATGTTTTATGAATGAGAAATTAAAACCATCTGGACCAGGGCTTTTATTTCCATCACATTCATTTATGGCTTCCTCTACTTCATTATCACTTATATTCTTTGTTAAATGCCTGTTGTCATTCTTTGAAATGTTTGGAAATTCAATATTATGGAGATTAACACTAGAATTCCTAGATGTAGAGAAACTTTTTTCAAATATTTTCCTTACCTCCTCTCTAACCTTAACAAGATCCTCACACCACACTCCATCTAGATCCAATCCTTTTAATTCATTCAGGCCTCTTTCCATCTAATCTAAGAATGGGAATATTTAGAGTTTATATCCCCTTGTTCGAGTCATTTAACCTTTGCCTTTTGGTTTAACAAGGAACTTTCCTTTTGTAAGAGCAATTTTAACTCACTTAGGAGGTGCATTCTTCTTGATTTGTCCTCTTCTTCTAGATTACTTTCATCATCCTTTTTGATTTAGACTATCTATTTTCGAACTGAGGCTTTGTATCTTTAGTCCTATTATTCCAAAAACCTCTCTATTCTAGGACTTTAAATGATGTTTAAGATTTTTTTAGCTTCTTTTTTAAAATTGTCATTGGGCTTCCTACCCTATAGTAAGACTCCTAAGACTGTTTCACTGTCTTCTTTAAAGATGGATTCGAAAACCAAATGTTAAGGGTTTTAAATGGCTTGGGTCCTCAATTAATTGTAACTGATTTAAACAAAAGTGCATAATGATCGGATACTTGTTTACCCTTTATATATTGTTTACTATCTGGCCAATACTCTAACCACTCTGAGGATATCAATACTCTATCAATTCTACTCTTGGCCATACCATTGTTCCTAGACCATGTATACTTCTCTTGTTGCAGTACTGCCTCTATAATTTTGTCCTCTTCTCTCGCTGATTTTTCTCATCGCATTAAAATCGCCTAACAAACACCATTTCTTACACTCTTCTCCCAACTTTATATTGACTAATTCCTTCCACAAGCTTACTTTTTCATTGAAGTCACAAGAGGAATATACATTAAATATAGCTACATGAATTGGATCAACATTATTCTTGCTATAAAATTCTCCTATCACCCCTATATACATATTTCCAACTATTTGCTTTACACACCTAAATTTTTCCTTATTCCACACTGTAAGAATGCCCCTAGAATTTCCCATTGCTTGTTTGTTCACCCATT